>ENA-ORTL01000028-ORTL01000028.1-human-gut-metagenome-genome-assembly--contig:-NODE-28-length-264402-cov-9.63095_pt1 | contig 264402 bp, 190 predicted proteins | sample MGYA00241916_ERZ509196 | MGnify/ENA primary metagenome ERZ509196 (study PRJEB26280, sample SAMEA2338844) | human gut metagenome | biome: human gut; feature: human-associated habitat; material: faeces... | reverse complement strand
CCGGGAAAACGACAAGATTAGCGACTTTGGAAATGATTTATCGGAAAATAAAATAGCTATATCAGGACAATATTAGTCATATCTTCCCAATAAAATCCGTACTTTTGTACTCCATTTTAATGCAGAGATATGAGCTACGTAGTAAAGAGTCCTGTTTCACTGAAAGCTTCCATCAAGCTTCCCGCATCCAAGAGTATCTGTAATCGTGCGTTGATACTTAATGCGTTGAGCTATAGTCCGTATGAAATTCGGAATTTGTCGGATTGCGATGATACGGAAGTGATGGTGAAGGCATTGAATTCGAATGATCGTGACTTTGATATAAAAGCCGCGGGGACTGCGATGCGGTTCCTGACGGCTTTTTTGTCTAAGGTGGTGGGCGAATGGACGATTACCGGGACCCAGCGGATGAAGAACCGGCCGATCAAGATACTGGTGGATGCACTGAATTCGTTGGGAGCAAGGGTGGAATATATGGAGAAGGAAGGGTATCCTCCTCTTCGCATTTTCGGAAGTGCGCTGCAGGGAGGTGAGATTTCGCTTGCAGGCGGGGTCAGTTCGCAGTACATTTCAGCGTTGTTGATGATCGCGCCCCTAATGGAGAAGGGGCTGACGTTGCATCTTGAAGGTGCTATAATTTCAAAACCTTATATTAACCTGACATTACAGCTGATGGAGCAATATGGGGTAAAGGTGGACTGGAGCGGGCAGACCATTAAAGTAAGGCCGCAGGACTATCATCCGATACCTTTTACCGTCGAATCCGACTGGAGCGCCGCTTCCTACTGGTATTCCATGATGGCGTTGTCTAAGAATGCTGAAATCGAGTTGTTGGGACTATTTAAGAACAGTTTGCAAGGAGATGCCGCCGGAGCCAAATTGTTTGCACAGCTTGGTGTGGGCACGACTTATACGGATCGGGGTGTTATTTTGAAGCACAATGGGAACAGGACAAAAAAACTGAATTATAACTTCGTCAACGAGCCGGATCTGGCTCAAACCTTTGTCGTAACCTGTGTGTTATTAAATATCCCTTTCCGCTTCACCGGTTTGCAAAGTCTGAAGATAAAAGAAACCGACCGTATTGAAGCGCTTAAGACGGAGCTTTGTAAATTAGGGTATCTCTTGACAGACAGCAACGACAGTATTTTAGAATGGAACGGCGAACGTTGCGAACCACAAGCACATCCGGTGATCGCGACCTATGAAGATCATCGGATGGCAATGGCATTTGCACCCGTCGCCCTGGTTGTGCCGGAAGGGATTGAGATTGCCGATCCGCAGGTGGTCAGCAAGAGTTATCCGCACTTTTGGGAAGACCTGAAAAAAGCCGGCTTTATCATAATTGACAATGGATGATTGGCAGTTGGCAATTGGTAATCAGCCGCCAGCTCCCTTAATTTCATTATTAATTATTAATTCTTAATTATCATGTGGTATATAGTAATAGGAATAGTCGTTTTGGGTATCGTTGCTGCTATTGCCGGTTATTTTCGGAACCGGAAATTGCAGAAGATGCTGGAACGCGGGGAGATTACCGAAATCCCCGAAGCACAGGAGCTTGTCACTGACGAATGTTGCGGACAACATGAAACTTGCGAACGCGACAGCCTGCTGGCAGCAGTAAGCAAAAAAATCGAGTATTATGACGATGAAGAACTGGACCGCTTCCAGGGAGTCGAGGCCGATGCTTACGATGAAGATGCCGTGAATGAGTTTCGTGATGTGCTTTATACGTTGAAGGAAATAGAGGTGGCTGGTTGGCTGCGTAGTCTGCAACTTCGTGCCATTAATTTACCGGATGAGTTGAAGGACGAGGCGTTCCTGATTGTCGGCGAACGGCGCATACATTAGGTTCCATAGGCATGAAACGAAAATTTCCCTTGTGTGGAACAAAAGTTTCATAGGCATGAAACAGGAGTTTCCCTATAATGAAATGAAAGCTTCCTGCCGGGAAACCATAAAAAAGGATATAAGAAGATAGAAAATGGATTTACTTCAATATGGTTTTTTCCAACATGCTCTTTTGGGCAGTCTGCTAACTGCGATCGCTTGTGGGATTGTCGGGACGTATATCGTGTCACGACGACTTGTTTTTATTAGTGGAGGTATCACGCATGCTTCTTTCGGAGGGTTGGGATTAGGTTTCTATCTTGGGATGAATCCGATCCTGATGGCGATGTTGTTTTCCGTACTCTCCGCATTCGGGGTGGAGTGGGTGAGCAAGACGCAGAATGTGCGTGAAGACTCTGCCATTGCCGGTGTCTGGTCGTTAGGGATGGCATTGGGCGTCATTTTCATATTCCTGACACCCGGATATGCACCGAATCTTTCCGCCTACCTTTTTGGGAATATTCTGACTGTTTCGACGGGAGATATTATCTGGATTGCTGCTTTGGCGTTATTGCTGGTGGTTCTTTTTACCCTTTTCCTGCGGGAGATTGTTTATGTGGCGTTTGACAGGGATTTTGCTGTGACACAAGGGTTGCCTGTCAAGTGGATAGAATATGTGATGATGTTCTTTATCGCCGTGACGATCGTCCTTTCGATCCGTCTGGTTGGGATTATGCTTCTGATGAGTCTGCTGACATTGCCTCAGATCACTGTAAACCTTTTTACGTCAGACTTCAAGAAGATTATTCTCGGAAGTATTGTTATCGGTTTCCTGGGATGTGTGTCCGGGCTTGTTCTTTCTTATTTTCTGAATGTGCCTTCCGGAGCGTTTATTATTCTTGTCCTTGTCCTTTTCTTTTTAGTAGTCAAGGCAATAAAAGCCCTATTGGAGCGTTAAAGAATTAGTGTAGAAGATGATTTATCGGTATGATTTTTATAACCATGCCATCCATGTTTAACATCGGCAAATCATCATTTATCTCACAAACAAATACAATGAAGAAAGGTTTCTACTATATAATTGCATTATTGATTGTCTCTTTGTTTTGGTCTTGCAGTACGAAGAAGAATACCAAGGCAAGCCGCTTCTATCACGCTTTTAATTCCCGCTATAATATCTATTTCAACGGAAAAACATCGTTTGACGAAGCGTTGCTTTCCATGCAGAACGGCTATAAGGAAAGCTATTCTGACATGATCCTGATGTACCCGATCAGTGCCGAGCCCAAAGACAAGCCTGAAACGGGAGGTCCTTTCGACCGGGCGATCGAGAAAAGCAATAAAGCGATCAAGCTCCACTCCATCAAGGCAAAGCCACCTAAGAAGCCAGGATGGCGCAACGATCCCAAGCAACGTGCCTGGCAGGAACAGGAAGAATACAATCCGTTCCTCAAAAAGTGCTGGTTGATGATGGGGCAGGCGCAGTTCTATAACGCCGATTTCTTGCAGGCATCTGCCACCTTCTCCTACATTGCCCGCCATTATGCCCATGATGAAGAGGTTGTGGCCGAAGCCCGTCTCTGGCAAGCCCGCTGCTATTCCGAGATGGAATGGTTTTATGAAGCGGAAGATATCTTAGGGAAACTGAATACGAACGGTATTCCCCGCAAGAACTTGAGCCAGTATGCGACGGTATATGCCGACTACTTGGTGAAGAATAAGCAATATGAAGAAGCGGTCCCTTATTTCAAGACAGCGATCAAGGCGGAGAAGAACCGACTCCAGCGTACTCGGATGAAGTACTTGTTGGGGCAAATTTACGCTGAACAGGATCAGAATGGACTTGCTTACCAGATGTTTGGGCAGGTGATCAAAGCCAATCCTCCCTATGAGCTGGAGTTTGCTGCCCGTATCCGTCAGACCGAAGTATTCACCGGCGGTAATTATCAGAAAGTGATCAAGATGTTGGGGCGGATGGCAAAAAGTGATAAGAACAAGGATCTGCTTGACCAAGTCTATTATGCGTTGGGCAACGTCTATATGAGCCGGGAAGATACGGTGAATGCTATCAAGAACTATGAGTTGGGCGTGGAGAAAAGTACCCAGAACGGCTTGGATAAGGCGATCTGTCAGATCAAGTTGGGTGATCTTTATTTCCAGAAGCGTGACTATGTCAAGGCGCAACCGAACTTTAGCGGTGCATTGTCCGGCATACAGAAAGAGTATAAAGACTATGAACGAGTCTCCAAACTGTCTGCTATTCTGGATGAGTTGGTTGTGCATGTGGAGGCGGTTCATTTGCAGGATAGTTTGCAAACCCTTGCCAAAATGCCGGAAGCTGAACGGCTTGCTGTGATCGATAAGATTATCGAGCAGGTGAAGAAAGAGGAAGAAGAAGCTAAAGCGCTTGCTGAGAAAGAAGCCTATCTGGCGGAACAGGAGGCAAAAGGAACCGGTATCGATCGGCCGGGCACAGAGACGGGCGGTATCACATTACCGACGACATCCGGAGGGGCCGGTTTTTATTTCTATAACCCGCAAGCCGTATCACAAGGGAAGACCGCTTTCCAGCGTAAGTGGGGACGGCGTGCGCTGGAAGATAACTGGCGCCGCCGCAAAAAAGAGATGTCCACTTTCGATGAAAACGGAATGGACGAGAATGAAGGCATGACTGAAGGGGAAACGGGCGAACCGAACGAAATGCCGGCAGATTCGCTCGAACTCGGGCTGGAGCCTGTAGCATCCGACGATCCGAAAACACGTGAGTATTACATTCAGCAGCTCCCGTTGACACCCGAAGATATCGAATCTTCTAACGTGATCATAGAAGATGGTCTCTATAACATGGCTATGATTTATAAGGACAAGCTTGAAGATATCCCGTTGGCTACCGAAGCCTTTGAGGAACTGGAACGCCGTTTCCCGAAGCATAGCCATCTTTTGGAAAGCTATTATCAGGTCTATCTGATGGCACTTCGTTCTGGGGACCAAGTGCTTGCTACTACTTATAAGAATAAATTGGTCACGACTTTTCCGGAATCGGATTATGCGATTGCAATTGCCGACCCGAATTATGAATATAATATCCGGATGATGGATAAGGTGCAGGATTCGATCTATCAGGCGACTTATGCAAGTTACCTGGCGGAAGATACGGTCACCGTACGTCGTAATTACCGCGATGTCAGTGCCAAGTATCCCTTGGCAGATCTGTTGCCGAAGTTTATGTTCCTCGAAGCACTGACCTATGTGCAGGCCGGGGATGCCGAAGGTTTCAAGAATGCTTTGAAAGCCTTGGTTGAGAAATATCCGACAGCCGATGTGACGGAGCTGGCAGGTGAAATGCTGAAGGGTGTCCTGCGCGGACGTATGATGGTTCAAGGTGGTATCAAGGGAATGAGCTGGAACTTGCGTTTCGGTTTAGGTGAAGATGGTATGCTTTCGGCTGCCGATTCGGCCCGTACTTTCACGGCAGAGCCAAACACTTCTTATAGGATGCTCTTGATGTTCCCGGCCGGCACACTCGACCGTAACCAGTTGCTTTTCGCCGTTGCCGCTTATAATTTCGCGAACTTTATGGTGAAGGAGTTCGACTTGAGCTTTGAAGAGGCAGGTCCGATGAGTATGTTGACGATCCACGGCTTCTTCAATCTGGATGAGATCTTGCATTATTATAAGATGATCTACGGAGCAGATGGTTATGCGACCGCTTTGGACAAGAATGTGGCCATTCTTCCGATCTCCGACGATAACTATGAAACGTTGATGCGAGGAAAGACGCTTGAAGAATATATTGAATTCTTCCAGGAAAACTTTGGTGAGACCACTCCGGAATTGGCTGCCCGTTGGAAAGCTCGCATGGCTGCCGAACAGATCAAAGAAGAAGAGGCAAAGGCCGAGGCGGAAGAGGTCGGATTACAGAATTCCGAGGATATTCCGGAGGAGACATCGACTACAGAAATTCAGGAAGAAAGGCGGGAAACCATTAAGAAAACTGTTCGTCCGAAAGAGCAACAGAAACAGCAGATCGCAGAAGAGGCTGTGATATTACCTGTCGTGAAAGACACGATGACTGTTCATAAAGAGGAAGCACTCCTTCCTGCGGATACGGATACTGTTTTCGTACGACCGGCTGCTAAAGATACGGTTGCTCCTGCGTTATCTGACACCGTTCCTGCTGTTGTCGCTCCTATCGAGCAACCCAAGGAACTTACATTAAAAGAGATCGAAGAACTTCGCAAGCGTGAGGCCGCCGAAGAGGAAGCTCGCAAGGAAGAAGCCCGCAAAGCTTTTGAAGCCCAGCAGAAGGCTGAAAAAGAATTGCAGGAAAAGAAAGCAAAAGAAAATGAGGAACTTCTGAAGAAGCAAAAGGCTGAAGAAGAAGCTTTGTTGAAAGCAAAAGCCGAACGCGAAAAACAGCTTGAACGCGACCGTAAAGCCAAACTTCAACAGGTCGAAGCTGAACGTAAGGCGAAACTCAAAGCCCGTGAAGAATTGCGTAAGCAGAAAGAGCGTGAGTATAAGGAACGCCTGAAGCAAAAAGAAAAAGAACGTAAGCAGAAGGAACGCGAATACAAAGAAAAACTGAAAGCCAAAGAAAAAGCTCGCCACGAAGCCCAAAAAGCTAAAGAGGCAGCTGCCAAAGCGAAAAGAAAGTAGTAAATTGTTTGGTACACAGGTAAAGATATTATCTTTGTAAGAATGATATCCCGATTCTTCATGCAGTCATTAAGCGGATGATTACAGATCTGAACTAATCGTGTATAAATAAGGAAACGGGCTGTGCCAGCAGGAAATTGGCGCAGCCCGTTTTTTCAAGAGGATTTCTTAGAACCCGAAATACCCTTTTGCGTTATTGTAACTGATGTCTTCGACCATCTTGCCGATAAACGGCAGTTCGGATGCCGGTAGCAGACCGTCTTCCACTTCGCGGCCCAGGATGTTACACAGGATACGACGGAAATATTCATGGCGTGGGTAGGATAGGAAACTACGAGAATCTGTCAGCATTCCGACAAAGCGGCTTAGCAATCCTAAGTCGGACAATGCGTTCATCTGTTTTTCCATACCGTGAATCTGATCCAGGAACCACCAGCCGGAGCCATACTGCATCTTGCCCGGAACCGTACCGTCGTTGAAGCTGTAGATCGTTGTCATCAGCAGCTCGTTGTCGCGCGGGTTCAAGTTGTAGAAAATAGACTTTGCCAGCACGCCTTCTTCGTCCAAACGGCTCAGGAAACGGGCCAGCGGAGTTGCAACTTCTGCATCTCCAATCGCATCGTAGCCGGTATCGGGGCCTAATTTTTTGAACATGCGAGCGTTGTTGTTACGAGTTGCACCATAGTGGAACTGTTGTACCCAGTCGCTTTTGGCATCCATGACAGCAAACTCATATAGCATGGCAGAACGGAATTTGTCGATCTCTTCGGCTGTCAGTTCTTTCTTCATACGCGCTTTCAGGAAGATAGCCTCAATTTCTGCATCCGTGTAGGGTTCGGCATAGAAAGTGGTCAGACCGTGGTCAGACAGGCTGCAGCCCTGTGATGCAAAGAAGTCGTGACGTTTCTGCAAAGCGTCGATCAAGTTTTTGAAGTTGAGGATCGACATATCGGCAGCAGCTTCCAGCTTGGTCAGGTATTCGTTATATGTATCGACATTCTCGATGGCCATCGCCTTGTCCGGACGCCAGGCTGGCAGAACTTTGGTCTTCAGACCACTCTGGCGGATCTGGGCGTGATATTTCAAATCATCGATCGGATCGTCAGTCGTACATACGACTTCCACGTTCATACGCTCCATAATTGCCTGAGCGCGGAATTCGGATGTTTGCAATTTGGCTGTACATTCGTCGTATATCTCGCGGGCGGTAGATGGGTTCAGTACCTTGTCTATGCCGAAGATACGACTCAGTTCAAGATGAGTCCAATGATATAGCGGGTTGCGCATGGCATATTGCATAGTTTCAGCCCATTTTTCAAACTTCTCGTACGCCGGTTTGTCTCCCGTGATATATTCTTCGGGTACGCCATTGGCACGCATCGCACGCCATTTATAATGGTCACCACCCAGCCATATCTCTGTCAAGTCGGCAAACTGGTAGTTGTCGGCTATCTGTTGTGGAATCAAGTGGCAATGGTAATCGATGATTGGCATTTTTGCTGCATGTTCGTGATACAGTTTCTGAGCTGTCTCGGACTGGAGCAGGAAATTGGAATCGAGAAAGGATTTCATGATTTATGATTTTAGATTTATGATTTATGGATGATAGGTGAGAGGGTGTCAAATTGATATTACCGGACGCAGATGAGTCAGAATACGCAAACTGATGCAGATTTATTTAGTTGATAATTAATAATATCTGCGCTCGTCTGCGTCCCATGAATACCTATATTTGACACACTCTCATCGTTTACCGATATTTTTTAATAGTTGCCAGTGCGTCGCGGCAAAGTGTGGAGATTGCCTCCCAATTGCCAGCTGCAATCATTTCTTTCGGGAACAGCTTGGAACCCATGCCTACGCAAGTCACGCCAGCTTTAAACCAGGCTGACAGATTTTCTTCCGTTGGTTCTACAGCACCTGTAGCCATGATCATGGACCAAGGCATAGGAGCTTTAATGTTTTTTACGAACGATGGTCCGCCTACGTTTCCGGCGGGGAAAATCTTGCATAAGTCACAACCAACTTCTTGGGCGAAACCGATTTCCGAAACGGAACCGCATCCTGGTGTATACGGGACTAAGCGACGGTTGCACACCTTTGCAATTTCCGGATTGAACAACGGACCGACGATGAAGTTGGCCCCCAATTGCAAGTACAGGGAAGCTGTTCCGGCATCTACGATAGAGCCGACACCTAATACTAGATCGGGGCATTCTTTTGCAGCGAACTTGATCAGTTCGGCAAATACTTCGTGGGCGAAGTCACCGCGATTGGTGAATTCGAATGCACGGACACCGCCTTCATAGCAGGCTTTGACAACCTGCTTTGCGATTTCTACATCCTTATTATAGTAAACAGGTACCATTCCTGTACTGACGATCGCGTCGAGTACCTGCATTTTATTGAATCGAGCCATAATTAATAAATTAAAGAATTAAAGAATGAAGAATTAATTGTCAATTACCTTGACACTCGTCCCGAAGCATCTCCACCCATCAGTTTTTCAACTTCATCGACAGTCACCTGATTGAAGTCACCGTAGATAGTATGTTTCAGGCAAGAAGCTGCAACAGCGAAATCGAGTGCTTTTTGGTCGTCTGTCGTATAAGTCAGCAGACCATAGATCAAACCACCCATGAAAGAGTCGCCGCCTCCTACACGGTCAACGATATGTGTAATGTCATAACGACGAGACTGGTACAGTTTGCCGTCGGCATAAAGAACACCGCCCCATGTATTGTGGTTGGCATTGATGGCGCCGCGCAATGTGATGATCACTTTCTTTGCACGCGGGAATTTGGCCATCAGCTGTGTACATACGGATTCGAACTCGGCTGCATTCACCTCGCCGTTTGTTGCTGTCACGTCAAAGCCTTCCGGTTTGATACCGAATACCTTTTCTGCATCCTCTTCGTTTCCTAAAATTACATCGCAACCGGCAACCAATTCCGGCATCACTTCAGAGGCGGTTTTACCATATTTCCACAGGTTCTTGCGATAATTAAGGTCGCATGATACGGGGATGCCCATACGGTTTGCTACTTGTATAGCTTCAAGGCAAGCATCTGCCGCACCTTGTGAAATAGCCGGTGTAATACCTGTCCAGTGGAACCAGGATGCATCCTTGAATACTTCTTCCCAGTTTACCATTCCCGGCTGGATTTCAGAAATAGCCGAATGAGCGCGGTCATAGACGACTTTGCTGGCGCGGGCTACAGCACCTGTTTCCAGGAAATAGATACCCAAGCGGTCACCGCCGTAAACGATGTGAGAAGTCCCAACACCATACTTACGCAGGTCCATTACGCAAGCACGCGCAATGTCGTTTTTAGGCAAACGGGTTACAAACTCGGTCGCAATACCATAGTTAGCCAGTGATACAGCAACGTTTGCTTCACCGCCACCAAAGGTAGCATTCAATTTATCACTCTGACAAAAACGGAGATAGTCTGGTGTGGCCAGCCTAAGCATGATTTCTCCAAAGGTTATTACTTTTTTATCCATATCAATGGTTTATAATGTGTTCAGGCCACAAAAATAGGAGTTTATTTTTAAATAAACATGGTGTGTGCGCGAAAACATAATTAATAACTGAAATTATTCCAGAAAATAGACGTATCATTTGTCTTTCTTTGATCTTCGATCATTTTTTCACGGAGACGCTGGATTATTTTTCTGTATTTTTTTTGTCCGCTAAGGTTGTTCATTTCCCAGGGATCGTCTTTCAATTTGAATAACTGGGTCGTACGTTCTCCGTTTACATGATATTCGATTAGTTTCCAGATCCCGTCGGAAATGCTGCGTTGATTATCCATGTAGCAGTAATAGAGATGGTCGCGAATAGGCCTTCCCCCTTTTATAGAAGAAAGCAGGCTGACACCGTCTACCGATCGGGGCACAGGTAGTTGGAGCATGTCGCAAAGGGTCGGGAAAACGTCTATCAAATAGCATAGGTCTGCTGTTTTTTTACCGGTGTGTTGTGCGGCTGCTTTGATCATCAAAGGGACGCCGATGCTATGTTCGTAAACGTTCTGTTTCCCCATCAAACCATGTTGTCCGACTGCAAACCCGTTGTCTCCTGCAAATACGATGATTGTGTTTTCATATAAGTCGTTATCTTTCAGAGTTTGGATAATGTCGCCTACACGTTTGTCCACATGGGAGATCATGGCATAATATTCCCTAATATGCCTTTTGATCTCATCTGGACGGCGGGGAATAGCTGCCAATACCTCATCACGTATTTCTAATTCTCCGTTATCGAATGGGTGCTTTTCCATAAAGTTGGGTGGAAGTTGTATTTGGCCCTGATTGTAACGTTGCATGTATTCATCCGGCATGCTCCTAGGGTCATGAGGAGACATATAGGCAACCGATAGGAAGAACGGTTGATTTTTATCTTTTTGCTGTTGAATATATTCGATGGCTTCATGGGTGAAAATGTCTACTGAATGCTTTCCCGAATACATGTATTCTCCTTTCTCATATTCGACCTTGTTCGATTTTGCTTGGTTACGGATGACTGGGCGGCGTTTTCCGTAATTCATATCTGAGTGGTAATCGTATAGGGGAACGTTCCAATGGTCCCACATACCTCCGAAAAAGATTGCTTTCCCGTCTTTGAAACAACGGTTTAGGGCTTCATAGCTACTGTGCCATTTACCGGTATGGAAAGTGTTGTAACCAGCTTCCTGGAGGGTTTCACCTATCATCGTGTGTGAATCCGGGATTGTTGCTCCCTGTTTTTCGAGGTTATAAAGATACTTTCCAGTCATCAGCATGGCTCGGCTTGGCATACTGACGGCTCCGGATGTGCCACCCATGATATGAGCGTTGGTAAATACGGTACTTTCTCCTGCCAACTTGTCCAGATTGGGCGTTTGAACTTGTTCTTTTCCTAAAAAGTTCATTCCTGAAGCCCGCATATCGTCGGCTAGGATTAGAATAATATTGGGCGTTTTATCTGCAGCCAGTGAACTGGCAACAGATAAAAGAGAAATTCCGATCAATGGTAATGCTTGTTTCATTTCTTTGTGTTTATTGTGTGATTAGGTAAGTTCCGCCTTTTTGTGTGTCGAATGTCACTTGGAAATATTCTTTACCGTTTGACTGGATCGGTTTAGATGTAGCTATGGTTTTATCGTTCGATTTAACGGTGAAAGGCTGTCCGGTACGAAGCGTGCAGCTCTTCCCAGACAATGAACGGATCTTGGCCTCTGTCAATATCCCATCCTGCCAGTTCATGGCGATCTCGAAGTTACCCCGTGCTTTCAGACCGGAAACAGAACCTTCCTTCCATACATCGGGCAAGGCAGGCAACAGATGAATGTATCCGGTGTGGCTTTGCAGCAGCATTTCAACGACACCTGCCGTATAGCCGAAGTTGCCGTCGATCTGGAAAGGAGGGTGTGCGCACAATAAATTCCGGAAGAGTCCTCCACCTTTATGCGCACTGTTTCCGAATCCGACAGGATTGAATAGGTTGGCAATGATCTTGTAGGCATGATTGCCGTCTAGCAGGCGTGCCCAGCAGTTTATTTTCCAGCCCATTGACCAGCCGGAAGCCAGGTCTCCCCGTAGTTCGAGCGTTTTGCGAACCGCATTAAACAATTCCGGTGTTTTGTCCGGTGTGATCTGGTCACTCGGATGGAAGCCGTACAGGTGGGAGAAATGGCGGTGTTGAGGTTCCGCTTCCTTGAAATCATATATCCACTCCTGTAGTTGCCCACGTTCTCCGATTTGATAGGGTTGCAGACGTGCCAGTTTGTTTTTCAGCTCATTCCGCAACGATTCATCCAGATTGAACATTTCCGAAGCCTCGATCGTGCGGGTAAAGGTTTCGCGGATGATTGCCATGTCCATCGTAGGACCCATGCTCATAGCTGCCGTTTGTCCATCTTCCGTGATGAAGCGATTTTCTGGGGAGACACCTACCGGAGTCACCAGGTATCCATCTTCATCCTCGATCAGCCAGTCGGCAAAGAACTCGGCTGCTCCTTTCATCAGGGGATAAGCTTCATTTTTGAGGAATGTTTCGTCTTGCGTGAATTGGTAGTGTTCCCATAGATGACTGCATAGCCAGCCTTGCACCATCGGCCAGAAAGAGGCTGTCGGCACGTTGTCGTTTGGTAGCGATTCTCGCCAGATAGAGGTGTTATGATGGGCAACCCAGCCACGACGGTTGTACATGTTTCGAGCTGTCTCGGCTCCCGATACCGCGAGTTCACGGATCATCCGGAAGAGGGGCTGTTGGCATTCGGACAGGTTCGTCAGTTCGGCAGGCCAATAATTCATTTCCGTGTTGATGTTAATCGTGTAACCACAGTTCCAGGCCGGGATCGTGTCTTTATTCCACATCCCTTGCAAGTTCAGAGGCTGCCCGCCCGGACGCGATCCGCTGATCATCAGGTAGCGGCCGAACTGGAAAAGAAGGGCTGCCAGTTCAGGATCGGCTGTCTGGGCGAATTGCTCGATTCGTTTGTCGGTCGGCATCGCCTTTTGTTCGGGAGAAGATGCCAGTTTGAAATCGACGCGGTTGAACAGAGAACGATAATCCTCCGTATGACGTTGTTTCAGTGTCTGATAGTTATAAGAGAGCGCTTTGTCCAAGATACCGGCCGCTTTGGCTGAAGGATCTATGCCTTCTCGGCTCGGGCTTTTGTCGAAACCATTGAAACTGGTTGCCATGCTGAGCACAAAATAGACTTCATCCGTGTCGTAGACATGGATGCCGGAGTCAGTAATATCACATTTCCCGTCTTTTGGGAAGACAGGTTTCAATTGTGCTTCGAAGAACATCCCTTTCCCATCGATCTCCTCACCGTAAAGCATCCGTTTGTTAAATTTGCGTTTACCGTTTGCATCGTAGAGCTCAGGGTGTTTGTATGGGTCGCCCCATTGTTCGATTTGCTCGAATGTACGCCGTTCCACATAGCCGGGAGCTTGCCCGTGAAGGATCAGGCGGTCGTCCCTCCCTTTTTGCAGGGCTGTCGGGTGGGGAGAAGTGAAATTGAGCGAGATGTCGATACCGTCCGGCGTATTACTTTTCAGTCGCATGACGATCACGTTATCCGGATGGGAAGCAAACACTTCCCGTTCGTAATGTGTTCCGCCCTGTTCGTAGACGGTTGTGGCAACGGCGTCTGAGATATTCAGTGTCCGTTTATACCGATTGGCCTCTCCTTGTTTGTTGTTTTGGATATGCAAGTCGCCAAACGGTTGATAATACTGGTGCAAGCGTCCGAGCCAGTTCTTGCAGACCAGATCGGAGGCTTCTGTATATTTTCCTGCTTTCATCAGCCCGACCACTTTGTCGAACATTTCCGGTGTTATTTTTACGTCTTTGAAAACGACCGAAGGCTCTCCGCTGTATAATGTGTTTTCGTTTAATTGGAGTTGTTCGTTGTCGGTTCTCCCGAAAATCATTGCTCCACTTCGTCCGTTACCGATGGGAAGAGCCTCGTCCCAATTCCGGGCTGGGCTGTCGTACCAGAGAACAAGCGGTTCTTTTTGTGGCGTTTCCTCACACGCCATCAGCAACAATAATAAGGTCAAATAAGTGATAATACGCATAATACATGGTATTTTAAGATTATAGAAAAAAGTGTCTGGATGCAAAGATATATTATTCTTTCATAAATGTTTACAAGTAGTCGGAATAGAAAACTGGGTTATTTGGGAATTTCCGGAACTTATCGTCTTTCCTCAGCGAAGGACGTAGCATAAAAAAACAGGTTCAAACTTACCGTCTCCTGATCTCTACCCGCGAAGTGAGTGGATAGCGCAGCCCTTTGGAAGATTTGTAATAAACTTCGGCCGCACCTATCTTCAGCTTGGCACGTATCTTGATCGGGATATGATTCTCGTCGTCGCCGATCCAGATTTCGGCCGCCTCCTTACTTTGGGTAAAGGCATCGTCGTAGATGTCGATATAGAAATGTCGGGTTCTGTATTTCAGTGTCTCGTTCCGTTCTACGATCTGTTGTCCGGTGTAGCGGAAACTGATGTTGATGCGTTCACGCCCTATCGCCACTTGGAAAGGAAAGCTCTCGCCACTCTTCATCTTGTTCCAGTCCAGGGAGCGCAGATACATCGTTGCTCCCAGCATGTCGAACATATAAGGCTCTTCCGTCACGAGCGTCGTGTCGATTTTCGTACGAGTGGGCGTATAACGATGGGAATGAGCGAGTATCTTCTTTTGGTCATAGGAGAAGCGGATGTCGTCTATCAGATAATAGTCGTTTTCGTTTACCCGCTTCTCACTTCGTAGAAGTAGCATGTCGGGGGTGAAATGACAATCGATCGTATCCCGCATCTTATAGACTTTCTCGATAATGCCGGAGGTGCGGAAGATAAGCCGGTAATGGCAGGATGGCTCGCCCTCATATTCCGCATCATGGATGGAAAGGGTGGCGTGGCCTGCACGGGGCATTAAAAGGCCCCATTTGAAGTACAATTCATATTGCACTTCCTCGCCGGAGTTGAATCTGTGCCGGACCGGAATTTCCTGTGCCATCGCACATACGGCCGATAGCAACAGTAAAAATACCAGCCATATACGGACGGTTTTAGAACGGCATTCCCATGTTACCGCTGCTATTATTCCTTGACGATGATTGTTGACTTTCATCCTTGTAGTTTCTTTTCTTCTTGGTTGCTTCCTTCGGCTTATTCTTCGTTATCTCAAGAGGCTTTTGCTTAGCCAGCGGGGTGGAGTTGACATTCCATGTCTCTTCGACCTGCCAGTTCTGCATGATCTCGTACATTTTGGGAGAATAATAAACCTCTTCGGGCTGTCGCTTTTCGGCATAATTACCAGTGTCCCACACTCCGTTGTCATTCGTGTCGATCACAATACGGGCATAATACTTATCAGGCTTCAAGTCCATGAAGAGCACTCCGCCGTCTTTTACTTTCGCTTTGCGGACAGGGGCGTCTCCAGTGCTGAGCAACTCGACGAAAGCAGTCGTATCCACACCGTTGATATTGAGATAGAGGTGGCCGTATTCGTCTTCCTTCTTGATCTTGAACTCGCCGGTAAAGAAGTCGTTCCACTTTCCGTAAAGGCTGTGAATGGCGGCGGAATCTACTTCGATACGGTATTCTTCCCCATACTTCCACGGACGTCTGATAAAATAGTTCAGGCTGTTAGTCGAATCGGGGAAGAAGTCGAAATCGACCGTATTCCAAACGGTATCGATCTTCTGGTCGAGGAAGAACATATCTTTGTTGATATCCAATACCGGTTCGTTGAAGGTTACGGATATCGTATCGAACAGATCCATCGAACCGGGAGCGTCTACCTGCATGCCTAAGAATACGATCGGATCGGGTTCGTCTTTCTTTTTTTTCTTTTTCTTTTCTGCCGGACGGCGACGTAATACCAGCTGGACCGTGTCGGTTTGCGGACGCAGGATATTCAGGGAGTCACTTTTCGGATAGGAGACCTGGACCTGCAGGGTATCCTGTTTCCAGACAGTCGAATCGACAAGCCAGTAGTTGACGGCTGTACCGCCTTCTGTCTGCTGCACAAAATACCAGGAACTGTCTTCCGGAATAAAATTGATGGGGAGAGGTACCGGGACGGTGTCCAGCTTCGTGTTGAAACGCAGCGTAAAGTATTTTTCGTCCGGGCGTTCAGGTTTCACCATATACTGGCGTTCGAACTTTTCCTTGAACAGGCGGAGCTCGATGTTGTCCGGGAAGAACCGGGTATAACCGACCGTCCGGATCGTATCGATCGTCAGGCTGTCTTTCCAGGTCGTATCCTGCCGGGTCGTCAGTTCGAAGGAAGGGACGATGACGGAATCCAAGAAAGCGATATCCTCGCCCGGCTGGTCGAATTTATAGTCGCGGTTCACATCGTTCAAAGCGAAAATATGATAGGTTCCGGGAGCGATATTACGGATCGTGAACTGCCCTTTGTCATTTGTTCGGGAAGTACGGACGAACGGAAGTTTCACGAATGCGGAATCTTCCAGGTTGTTGTGCAGACCGATCGTAATGCCTGGCATTGGTTCGAGGTTCTCGGCATTCAGCAAGACTCCTGAAACTTCGAGTGTGTCGATTATGTCTCCGGTTGAGAAAGCGAAAGAGAAGTTCTCGAACACGTTTTTCTCATTATTGTCGGAGATGGAATTGGTGAAGTCGATCGTATAGGTCGTGTTGGGTTTCAACGTGTCTTTCAGTTCGATTACCGCCTTCTTCCCGGCAGAGCGGATAACCGGTAGCTCCATTTGAGGCGGAGTGATAATCACGTTCTCCGAAGGTTTCTCGATCTGGATCAACTCGTCAAAGAGGATTTCGATCTTTTTGCCTGTATAATTAATTTGGTTCGGGATCGGTGTACTGCTTACGAATTTGGGAGGCGTCTCATCATAGGGTCCTCCGTTCGGACTGCCGATATTGGCGCACGAATAGATGACAGTCAACAACAGCATTCCATACAACAGGCGGAATGAATTACGTATATATTTATTATCCATTTATGTCTATTTCAAATACATTTGACAAACACGCGCAAAAATAGGGAAAAATCCGGTGAAAATTAGTAGGATATCCTGCCATTAATCAATCTTTGCATTTAAATGGGCTTTTGTCCGATTGTCGTTTTCAACATCCTGAACCCGATCCTGCAATACAAACATTTCTTCTTTTCACAATATTCACGTTTTAATTGGATCAAAGCCTGGCTGTCACCTGCATGGCGGACGGCGATACCGGCGTTGCAGAAGGTGGAGACGATGGTGTTCTTTTCCGGGGGAATACTTTCTAAAAGGCGGGTGGCACGTTCGCAATATTCAGGTTGTTTGTTATGTAGGCCGTAGGCAAAAAGCATCGGAACGACCGTGTTTATCAGCAGAATGTTCAGGGCGTTTTCACCTATGGTCTTTTCTTTCCGGGGAGAAGCGTATCGGAAATGATAATGTGTCTCCCAATAAACGGATGGAGGAATCCTGAAATACTTTTTGATCTCTCCGGTGCTCCCGGCTTCAAGAATGGCTGAGAACAAGGTGTCGTGCTGCACCCAGAGAGCAGCTAACTGTGCCACTTTCAGATACGGGAAGTTGACCGGTCGTGTCCGTAGGTTCTTAAACACGAAATCTTCCATCGGCGAAAGGCTGAACTTATGGCGTAGAAAATCGTATTCCCGTTGCAACAGGCGGTAGTAATGGTCGTCGTTCTCCTCCGCTAACATCCCTGCTTGTCCGAAAAGCATCGCTTCTATCTGCGAATGGCTGCTCCGTTGTTTTTGGATGCAACGGAGCGGCAAGCTCTTTGCCAGCCTTTCAAAAGCGTCATTATTCACACCAAAGCCGAAGTTTCGAGTTAAAGTAATATAAAAGACCTCGTTCCAGTCTGCCTGATATGTATCCAAAAGGAAGAAAATATCATGTGTTTTCCTTTCCAGTCGCTCACTCAGCAAAGCCTCCATCCAGCAGGCTATATGTAGAGGGGCGATCCCGGCTATATGATCGAGGCATGGAAGAACCGTTTCCCGGTAAAGCAACCAGTTTATGCTACGGCGGACATTTTCCGGAACGGTTAGGAGCATTTGTGGGATCGGATTCCCGTTCGTTCGGACAGGCTGGAAATCATTAAAGCCTGTAATATGGAGAATTACGCTGTCGTATGCTTTATCCGCATCATGATGATGGAGCAGCCAGTCGGAAGATTTATCATGAACTTCGACACTTCCTGCCCATAGTGTTCCGTCTATTTTGATCTTCGCATTGAAGAAATCGGGACCTGCATCCGTATTCTGCATTCCGGGATCGATTACCTGAACAGAGCGTCCATCTGTGGTTGCCAATGGGGTAGCCGTGTAAAGTTTGTATTTCCAAACATAATGTAATAAACGTTCCATCTTTTTTCAGAGTTAAGATTTATGTCCCAAATCTAAGCATTATTCTTTATATTTGCAGCACGTTATCAGTTGAAAGTTGAAAGTTAAAAATTGAAAGTTAAATATATAAGTATGAAGATTGCACTTATCGGTTACGGAAAGATGGGAAAAACTATCGAGCAGATAGCACTTGGCAGAGGACATCAGATCGTGTCTGTCGTAGATATCAATAACCCCGAAGAAATACGCTCCGACAATTTCAAAAGTGCTGATGTCGCGATCGAGTTTACGACTCCGGCAACAGCATTCGACAATTATATGCAATGTTTTGCCGCAGGCGTTCCGGTTGTTTCCGGTACTACAGGCTGGCTTGACAAGATCGGACAAGTCAAAGAAATGTGCGAAAAAGAGGGAAAAACTTTTTTCTATGCCTCCAATTTCAGCATCGGTGTAAACATTTTCTTCGCCCTCAACAAATACCTGGCAAAGATTATGAACAGCTTCCCTGCTTATGATATCAAAATGATGGAAACCCATCATATCCATAAATTGGACGCTCCCAGCGGAACGGCCATCACATTGGCGGAAGGAATCATTGAAAACGTGGATCGCAAAGACCGCTGGATGTTGGAAACGGCTGAGAAAACAACCGATATTCCTATCCATGCCATTCGCGAGGGAGAAGTTCCGGGTATCCATGAAATTACATACGAGTCGGACGTCGACACGATCAGCATCAAGCACGATGCGAAGAGCCGTGCCGGATTTGCATTGGGTGCCGTTATTGCTGCTGAATTTACCGCTGGAAAGAAAGGTTTCCTTGGAATGGACGATATGCTTAAATTTTAATTAATAACAGAAACAAATGAAGAAGTTTTCTAAAAAACAATGGATTAAATTCAGCATAGCAGCCGTTCTCTACTTGCTTTTCACGCTTTGGATGCAGAATGCTTGGCTGTTGTTGGGCCTGATTGTCCTTGTCGATATTTTCCTGACCGGGTACATTCCCTGGGGAGCCTGGAAACGCACCAAGAATCCGCAGGTACGCAATGTGTTGGAATGGGTGGATGATATCCTGTTTGCACTGGTTGCCGTTTATTTCATCAATATCTTTATTTTCCAGAATTACCAGATTCCCAGTTCCTCTCTGGAGAAGTCCTTGTTAGTGGGCGACTATCTATTTGTCAGTAAGCTCAGCTACGGACCGCGTGTACCGAATACGCCGGTTGCCTTCCCGCTGGTACAAAACACATTGCCGTTTTTCAACTGCAAGTCTTATCTGGACTGGCCGGAGTGGGACTATAAACGGGTGAAAGGTTTCGGGCATGTGAAGCGGAATGATATTGTCGTGTTCAACTTTCCTGCAGGTGATACGGTTGCATTGAAGGTTCAAAACCCGGATTATTATCACTTGATAGAACAATACGGGCGGGAAGCTATCCAGTTGAATAAAGCGGATTTCGGTGATGTGATCTATCGGCCTGTCGACAAACGCGAGAATTATGTCAAACGATGTATTGGTATGCCGGGCGACACGATCGAGATTCGTGACAACCAGGTCTACATCGATGGTGTTGCTGCCAAGAATCCGGAAAAAATGCAGCTTAACTATTTCGTCGAGACGGACGGTTCCATGTTGAGTGAAGAACAGTTCCGTTTGCTGGATGTCAGCAAAGCCGACCGTGTATTGATCGACGGAAGCTATAATTCCAAATATATGTCCATGTTGGGCATCCAGCCGAATGGCAATGGCCAGTATAATCCAGTTTACCATTTTCCGCTGACTCAAAAGACATTGGAGATTGCTAAAAAACTTCCGGTCGTGAAGCGTGTGGTTCTCGAACCGGACCCTATGGGAGCCGATTCTTATTATCCGGTAGATTACCAAACCGGATGGAGCCGCGACAATTACGGACCGCTATGGATTCCGAAGAAGGGGGCTACGATCCCGTTGACGGAACGTAATATCGCTCTTTATAAACGCTGTATCGTCAACTACGAACATAATAAGCTGGAAGTAAAGGATGGTAAGGTCTATATCAACGGCAAGCCGGAAACGACCTATACGTTTAAATACGATTATTACTGGATGATGGGTGATAACCGCCACAACAGTGCCGACAGCCGTTCCTGGGGCTTCGTGCCGGAAGACCATATCGTAGGCAAGCCGATCATGATCTGGCTGTCACTGGATAAGGATCGTAGTTTGTTCGACGGCGGTATTCGTTGGAACCGTATGTTCCGCTGGGTACATCCTGACTAAGCAAGTTGCTATGGGGGAAAAGGTGAATGATAACATAAACGGGACGGGCGACTATAAGGCGGGAGACCGTGAAGGTCGTCCCTACTATATAGGCTGGGTGATAACGGTCGTTATTGCCTTTCTCGTTGTTATACCTGTTCGCCGTTTCTGTATCGAATCTTACCGGATATCGACGAATGCGATGGAAGAGGCGTTGCATCAGGGCGATTATATCCTGGTAAATAAATTGCCGCTTGAAGGAAACCCGGGGCGGAACAAAGTTGTGCTGTTTACCAGCCCGCTTCTGAAAGATACGGTGAGCAATCCATTGTTCTTGAGCCGTTGCATCGGTATGCCTGGAGACACTATCCTGGTGAGTGGCGACGGGTACGAGGTGAACGGGAAACTGCTGCCTCACTCTCCTCATGCGCTTAATACCTGTTTCATTACCCAGAAGAGTGCTGCTGATTTCCTGAAAGCTTTGCAAAAGCTGAATATTCCGGTGCGAGACTGGAAGAGCGAGACGTTCGGTTTTTCTTTTTCCCTGACGACCTTCGAAGAATATCAATTGCGTGAAGAGCTGACGGAAGAGATGAACATTCATTTTATCCGGAATCAGGCAGTTCCGTACAAGCTGGTCGTTCCCCGTAAAGGCCGGGCCTATCGTCTGGATGAAGCTGCCCTTACCGCCTGTAAGGAGGCGATATTGGCCGAGGCCGGAGAAAAGGCCGTTTTTCGTGATGGAAAGCTATATTTAGACGGAAGAGAAACTACTTTTTTCTTCTTCGGGCAGGATTATTACTGGATGCTCTCCGACAATGTAAACGAATCGGTCGATTCCCGCCATTTAGGTTTTATCCCGCATGACCATATCATCGGGAATGCCTGGCTCTGCTGGTTCAGCCGTGACAAACAACGAATCTTTAAACCCGTAAACTGATGCAATCTGTCTATATTTCAACAACCTATCTGGGCCCCGTCCAGCAATATTGCAAACTGTTCCAATATCCGGAAATACATCTCGAAACAGCCGAAAACTACCTGAAGCAAACCTTCCGGAACCGTTGCACCATTGCTGCCGCCAACGGTCCGTTAGCCTTGTCCGTCCCTATCGTGAAACCGGATACATTGAAGTGCCCGACCAAGGACATCCGTATCTCCGATCACGGGAACTGGCGTCACCTGCATTGGAACGCTTTGGTTTCGGCTTATAATATGAGTCCGTTTTTCGAATATTACGAAGAGGATTTCGCTCCTTTTTACGAGAAGAAGTATGAGTTCCTATTCGATTACAATGAGGAACTGCGCCAGTTGATCTGCCGTCTGCTCGACCTGCACCCGAATGTCATCTATACGGAAGAGTACCAGCCTGAAGTGCCGAATGATTTCCGAGAAATCATCCGTCCTAAACATGAAGGAGAAGATCCGTCCTTCTCTCCGAAACCCTATTACCAGGTTTTTCAGGACAAGCACGGATTCCTTCCGAATATGAGTATTGTGGATTTACTGTTTAATATGGGACCGGAAGGGCTGCTGGTGTTGCGTGATTCCATTGTGGCACCGGAACAGCCCTAATAGAGGTTATGTCAGTTCTTTTTCATCGTATAATCCTTCACCCCTAACGAATCATATGCCTGTAGCAGGGCCTCGTCGTTATCGGAAATCATCAGGAGTTTGTCGTTTTCTTTCAGTTCCGTATTGCCTTTCGGAATGAAGTAATGTCCGTCGCGTTTCACCATAACCGCAAGGGTATGGTCGGGCAAGGTGAGTTGCATCAGCTTGTTTCCATGAGAAAGAACAGCCGGGGTGATATCTATCTCACTCATGGCACTCTTGATATCTTCCGGCAATTCGATGCCGAAGACGTCTTTCCGTTCCGGGCTGTCGATGAGGCCAAGCCATTTGGCCGCCTGCGTTACGGTCGTCCCCTGTATCAGGAGGGAAAGAATCGTAATGAAAAACACGATATTGAAGATCATGCCTCCATGATCGACCCCGGCGATCCAAGGATAAGTGGCGAAGATGATCGGTACCGCTCCACGAAGTCCCACCCACGAGATATACAGTTTCCCTTTTGTCGTGAAACTTTTAAATGGGAGCAAACAAAGAAAGATCGTAACAGGGCGGGCTATCAGTATCATAAATACCCCTACCAACAGGCCTACCGGAGCGACAGGCAGCAACTCGTGCGGGTTCACCAACAGACCTAACGTAAGGAACATAACGATCTGCCACAACCAGGCAAAACCGTCGAAGAAAGTTCCCATGCTCTTCTTATGTACAATCTTGGCGTTCCCCACGACCAGACCGGCAATATACACGGCCAAATAACCGTTCCCTTTGCATAAAGTGGTCGCCGAGAAAGTAAAGAAAGCAGTCGTCAACAATAGGATCGGATATAAAGACTCGTTGTCCATATTGATCTTGTTGATCATCAGAACCGCCAGCTTTCCCAACAGGAAACCGGCTATCGCACCGACAGACAGCTGGACGAGCAATTGCAAGACAGCTTCCTGTAAGTTCATACCTCCGACCTGTATATAAGCGATAATGAGCAAGGTAAGCATATACGCCATCGGGTCGTTGCTACCGCTCTCCAATTCCAACGTCGGGCGCAAGCGTTGTTTCAGATAAACGCCTTTGCTCCTAAGGATGGAAAAGACGGAGGCTGAGTCTGTAGACGACATTACCGCCGCCATCAACATCGATTCCGCTATCGTAAGGGTTTCGTAACCGGTGGACCATAAGAACACATAATAAATAAATCCCCCCGTTATAAGAGTCGTCAGCAAGACGCCTACCGTTGCGAGTATGACACCCTCTTTCGCGATCGGCTTGATCTCGGACACCTTCGTATCCATACCACCTGAAAATAGTATGATACTTAATGCCAGCATACCTATGAACTGTGCCGCGCTGGGATTACTGAACTGAATACCCAAGCCGTCGCTACCAAACAGCATTCCGACGCCTAAAAAGAGAAGCAAGGCGGGAAGGCCGAAACGGAAACCGGCTTTGCCGGCAATAATACTGAAGAAAAAGATTGTGGAGGCAACCAGTAAGATTACTTCCGGATTTTCGAAAATATGTAAGTCTTGAAACATAAGTTGATAACAGTTTACTATCATTAGCTACTTCAAAGTAACGAAAAAATAGTGAGAAGTACAATAACTTACCATATAAAAGAGCAAGAAGTGTGTATTTATTTGTGTAGATAAAAATGAAAAGATGATTTTCTCCTTATAAATTCTTAAATCGGTGCCAGCAATTATATAATCAGCGGCAGTGATTATGTAATCGCAGGCACTGATTATATAATCACTGCCGCTGGTTTAAGAATTTGTGACAGGGTAATTGAGAATGGATCGTGTCTCTGTCTCTTTTCTATGGAGAATAGAGATTATTCGTTATATTTGTGGGAAATAATAATGATATCATGAGCAGAACTAATCTATTCTTATTATTGCTGGTTTTCCTTGCGGGAACTTCATGCAATAAGCAGCAGCATTTCATTTCGGACGATGCGTTTCGTGCCGAAGTTGAAAAAGATTTCCAGGCAAAGCAGGCTGCTCTGCCGAACGGGAATCTTTTTTCCGTCTTCAACCAGCAGATGACACCGGACGAAAAAGAGGCGCTTACTTTCTTGTATGCCTATATGCCGATCGGGGATATTACGGATTACGACGGGCAACTGTATCTTGACAATATCCGCAGCTCGTTTCGTGCACGGGTGGAAATGCCCTGGGGAGACAGCATACCGGAAGATATCTTCCGCCATTTCGTACTTCCCGTGCGAGTCAACAACGAGAATCTGGACGAGAGCCGCATGGTCTTTTATGAAGAACTGAAAGATCGGGTGAAAGACTTGTCCTTGTATGACGCCGTGTTGGAGGTGAACCATTGGTGTCATGAGAAAGTGATCTATACACCGTCAGATGCCCGGACGAGTTCGCCGTTGGCATCTGTGAAGACCGCTTACGGGCGTTGTGGAGAAGAGTCGACGTTTACCGTAGCTGCCCTTCGTTCGGTCGGTATACCTGCCCGCCAGGTCTATACGCCGCGTTGGGCGCATACCGACGATAACCATGCCTGGGTGGAAGCCTGGGTAAACGGTAAATGGTATTTTCTCGGAGCCTGTGAACCGGAACCGGTCCTCAATTTGGGATGGTTCAACGGACCGGCTTACCGTGGTATGCTGATGCACACGAAAGTATTCGGCAAATACAACGGACCGGAAGAAGTCATGGATGTAACCGACGGTTACACCGAGATCAACGTAATCGACAATTATGCCCCGACAGCCAAAGCGACGATCACCGTTGTGGATGAAAATGGCCGACCGGCTGCCGGAGCCAATGTTGAATTCAAAATATACAACTATGCCGAGTTCTATTCCGTAGCCAATAAGAAAGCGGATGCCGAAGGGAAAGCTTTCCTTTCGGCCGGTAAAGGCGATATGCTGGTATGGGCGACCAAGGATGGCAAGTTCGGATATAGCAAGGTGTCGTTCGGCAAAGATAATAATGTGACGATTACGCTTGACAAGAAGCCGGGCAACATCGAAACCGTCACGCTCGACGTCATTCCTCCGGTAGACGGCTCCATTGCTGCCTGCGTGACAGACGAACAGAAAGAGGCCAACGCCAAGCGTCTGCACGAAGAAGATGTGATCCGCACTAAATATGTGGGTACTTTCTATACGGAAGAGAAAGCGGAAGCACTTGCCAAAGAATTAGGTATCGACCCGCTGAAAACAGCCGATGTCATGATCGGTAGCCGGGGTAACTGGCGTGAGATCGAGAAGTTCCTTCGTGATACGCCCTCCGACAAGCGCCCGATGGCGATGGATTTGCTGAATGTCATCTCCGCCAAGGACTTGCGTGATACGCCGGCTTCCGTATTGGCGGACCATCTGAACAATGCCCAAGCGGTACAAAGCTCCCTGTTCACCGAATATATCCTCAATCCGCGTGTGGCAAACGAGTTCCTGACACCGTACAGGAAGTTCTTCGCTGCTAACGTCGATCCGATGTTGGTGAAGAAGGCCAAAGCTGATCCGCAATTAATTGTAGACTGGGTGAAGGAAAATATCAGTATCAATGACAGCCTGAATCCGCAACGCATTCCGATTATGCCGATGGGCGTATGGAAATCGCGCGTGGCCGACAAAGGTTCCCGCAACATATTCTTCGTTGCCGTATGTCGTAGCATCGGTATTCCGGCACGTATCGAACCGGTAGCAGGAAAAGTGCAATATGCGAAAGGCCTGAACTGGGTGGATGTGGATTTCGAAGCCGCCGAGCAGACGATTGCCAAGCAAGGCAAGGTCGTCGCTTCTTACCAGCCGATCAAAGCATTGCAGGACCCGAAGTATTACAGCCATTTCACGATTGCGAAAGTGTTGCCGACCGGCAAGTTGCAGACACTTAACTTCGAATCGGGCGATGTGGATATGGGGGGCGGCGACACTTGGAGCGCCTTGTTGAAAAAGCCGCTTTCTATGGATGAGGGCCATTATATGCTGGTAACCGGAACGCGTATGGCGAATGGTAGCGTATTGGCCGAAATATCCTTCTTCAACGTTGAACCGGGTAAGACAAGCAATATCAAACTGGAGATGCGTGAGAGTCAGGATGATGTACAGGTCATCGGCAACTTCAACTCCGAAAACAAGTTCAAACGGGCCGACAATGGCGAGGAAACGAGTCTGTTAGCGACTACCGGCCGCGGCTATTATATCGTCGCTGTCCTCGGAGCCCGCCAGGAACCGACCAACCACGCCATGCGTGACATTGCTGCCGTAAAGAAGGAGCTCGAAGAATGGGGCCGTGGCATGGTCTTGCTGTTCCCCGATGAAAAGGGTTTTCAGAACTTCGACCCGAAAGAGTTCGGAGAGTTGCCAAGTACCATCACATACGGTATAGATATCGACAAGACGATTCAGAAGGAGATCGCCGCAGCCATGAAGTTGCAGAATGCCAACACACTGCCTATCTTCATTATCGCCGACACTTTCAACCGCGTAGTATTCGTTTCACAAGGCTACACGATCGGCTTGGGAGACCAGTTGATGAAGGTGATACATAAGTTGTAATCTCTTCTAAAGAAAAAGAGTGTGTGTCAAAACCGCCTCGTTCTCGCGCTTGACACACACTCTTTTTAATATATAGTAAAGTTTAAAAAGCGATTACCGACGGCGGCGTACGCTGCGGACCGGAGCGCTTTTCTGGGCTTTCGGAGCTTTGACTTTGACCTCCTTCTGTTTACTCTCTTTGGCGGCTTCCGTCTTTTTGCCACGGGCGGAGACAGTTGCGCTTTTGGTTTTCTTGCCTTTTGTGTCAGCAGCCAACTGAGCTGTATCCGGTTGCAGATAGAGGGACTTCTCGAAGGTGATCAATTGGTTCTCGATACGTTCCTGCTCGCGTTTCATCGAATCGGGTGTCGGGCAGTAGGCTTGCAGAGGCTGATTCATCAGGTTCTGCGTCTTGAAGATATCGCCCTGGAACATCCGGCGACGGAAATAATCGTCGAGCGTGAAAGTCATGGCGTTGTTGATGTTGGACGTCATGATATAGGCCGTATTGATATAGGGCCGCAGGTTTTCATAAGGAATCCAGAACATCGGCATGGTGTTCTGTCCCATATCGTCCACGATCGTCAGGATCGGGCAGATCGCCAGTGTCTTGACATCGAATACGGAGTTGTTCTGGTCGAAATACCAGGCTTCCTTTATATAATAGGAGCGGACATCACCGGAAGGAATATCGCTTTCGTTTACGACGAAACTGGCGGGTTCGTTGTCTTTGCCCGGCGTCTCTTCATAGAAGATGCGGCAACGGTCCAGCATGACTTTCAGGTCGAGCTTGCGGTTGTCGCTGAAATCCTCGTAACCGTCCAGGTATTCATAGGCGGACAGCTTACCCTCGCATACCAACTGGAAGATGATCGAAAACAGATTCATCTGTCCGTTCATCGGTTGGGTGGGATAGTATAGAGGAGCATTCTGCTCTTTCGTGAGATCGATCTGGCGATAGATGACACGCATCCAGCGGGCGTTGCCGATATTCTGCGTCATCCGTTCGTTCATATCCTGTGCACGGACGGTCAGTTCGGGCATACCGCTCTCTTTCTTATCTTCTTCACGGGCGCCACGGCTCGATACGGGGCCACGGCGTCTCTGCTGTTGTTGCTGGGCGTTACCGGCCTCTTCCTGCGCCTGCATGGGGACGGAGGCGAACAGGGCGATGGCGAGGGTTGCTATGTAATATAAACGTTTCATATATCTTTATACATTACGGGGCGAGCAAACCTCGCCCCTATGTTATGTTAATTGACGATTACTTCGACGGTCGGAATGATACGTTCCTTGTTGTCCGGGCCTAATACCTTCACATGGGTAATGTAGAAGCGTTTGCCTCTTGCCAGGCGGCGGATATAATCTTTCTGACGCTGTGAGAACTGGTTGCCTTGCGTGACTTCCGGAATGATGTTGCCCATCGAATCGTAGAAAGTCAACTCGAAACTCAACACCTTGAACGGCACGTTCAGCAAGTCGTCGTCGATAGCCGCCTGGATACCGTCGGCTTCCACCAAATTCCGTTTAGAGAACTGGCCACCACGGAACTTGCGCATATTGCCGTTCTGGTCCTTATATTCGATAAAAGGCATCGGGTCAGGCAGGGCGCGTACGCGGAAAGTCGTTTTCGCCATCTCGACGCTGCGGCCATCCGCCATTTTAGCATGGACGGAAACGATGGCATCTGTTCCGACCGTTGTCGGACGGGCTTCCCATTGGTCTCCTTTGCGGACCAATGTCCCGTTTGTCATGGTCGCCGTCACATTACCGCTCGGTACGCCCGGCACGGCAATACGGATCGGGTTGGCGATTCCGGCATACAACACATTCATCAGCATCGGCGCTACCGTCGCACTCGGTTCCGTCACGAAATATTCGCTTTCGAACTCGCGGCGCATCACGCTGCCGTCACTACCCGGCATTTCGATATATCCTTTGACCGGATAAGTGCCCGGAGTACCGGCGACAGCCGTAAACATGCCGTTTGCATCATAAGGCAGTTCCTTTCCGTTCACATAGACGGTCGGGCGTTTCGTCGAGTCGACAGCCGATAAGACGATATTGGCCTTGTACTGACTGCCACGCATGACGATCTGGCTTTCCGGGATTACCTGTGCCGTGATCTGGTTCACACGATAGTCGCGCATGTCGACGCTGCTCAGCAGGTTCGACAACACTTCACCTTCGGCATAGCGGATATCGCTTTGCAATTTCGTCAGCAAGGTAACAGCCGCCGCCACCGGCATATTCTCGAACAAAGCCTCTTCCCAAGTGCGGGTATTGATACCAGCCTTGTGAGGCGGTGTCGTCGACAGGCTGGCTTCGATGATGCGCGTCTTGGCAGAGTCTTCCACCATCTCGCCCATCAGTGTCCGGTATTTTTCGATGCTCTGGCGCAATTTTTTGCCTTCACCCGAAACGGGAGACAACATCACGCGGGAAGCCGCTTCGAGGTCGTCCTTATGATCGATATTATTGACATCGGCATCCTTACCGTCGGCAATCTGTGCAATACGCACTTTCAGATCCTGCACATAATTGTACAGGCTGTCGGAAGCCTGCTTCACCTTTGTCCCCTTTTCGTACCATTCACGTACTTTTTCGGGATTTGTCTGATAATAAGCCTTCAGTTCCTCCGTGACGATCTCATTACGGGTCGAGGTATTATCGATAGAAGTACGCAAGCTGCCTTCCACCAGTTCGAAACCGTCAAGTACCTCCGACGACACGTTGAGTGCCATCATAGCGATGAACACCAGATACATCAGGTTGATCATCTTCTGACGGGGCGAATTGGGATTATTTGCTATTCCTGCCATATTCGATTACTTCATTGGGTTGTTTGTATACGGAGTTTGCTGCTGATATCCGTACGGTTGCTGATAGGCCTGCTGGTAATTCTGCTGCTGTGCGGGCTGCGGTTGCTGCTGTTGGTAAGCAGGCTGCTGCGGCTGTGCAGGTTGCTGATACCCCATATTGACCGTCATGGCCTGTAACAGGCGGCTGTATACCTGGTTCAATTCGGCCAACTGTCGCGTCATCTTTTCCGTCTCGTTACGGAACACGGAACTGTCGACAACGGAGCCGTCATACATTTCGCGAATACGGCTCAAACCACTGTTGATGTGTTCGATCGATTCGATCTGTGAGCTGATGCTCTTCAACTGTATCTCGTAGATCGTGTTCAAGCCGGATATGTTGCGGTTCAGCATTTCCATCTGCTGCACGTAACCGCGGGAATTCTGGTTGATGCCATCCGAATTATCCGTAATGCTCTTATACGAGTTCAAGAGCGTGTCGGAAACGTCGGTCAGCGAATGGGTCACCTGGCTGAAACGCTCCATATTCTCGGACATGCCCGAAAGCTGTTCCAAGTATTTCTGCGTCGCTTCCGTCAGCTCCGCCATTTTGGAGATCTGTTCGGCGGCACCACTCAGCTTCTTGATACTGTCGGAAAGGTTTTTCGTATCTTCTTCGCTCACATCCAGGCCGAGACTGCCCAGTCCGGAAGCCTGCTTGCCGCTCAAATTGATTTTCAGCCCGCCAGCGATCTCGTCATCGGTCGTATTCTCCGGCGAGTTGACCAGATTGGACATAGGCGTATTGGCGAAATCCGGACGGTCGAGCGGATTCTTCGATTTCAATACCGGGAACACTTCTTCCCAGTGATATTCATTGAATGGCTTTTCAAATGCGGAGATAAAGAATACCAATGCCTCTACCGTCATGGCCACAAACAGGATCTGGTTACCATACGGCAAGTGCAACAACTTGAACAAGGCGCCGATAATAACGATGGAGGCACCCCAGCTATAACAGAAATTCAGTACCCGCTTGCCTTTTTCACTGGCGAGGTACATTTCTACTCTGTTTTTATATCTTCTATATTTTCCCATAATATAATGTATATTCGTTAATTAGAGAGGGCGGGCGAACCCCGTCCCTGCGTTATTTTTTACCTTTTGCTCTCGAAAAACCGATTTGTGTGCGGGCGCAACGGAAACCGATGTATGAACGGGTTTCGTTCTGGTATTCGAAGGTGCGCATATCCGAACGGATGAACTGTGCCACGTCTTTCCAGGAACCGCCTCGTACGACCTTCTTTTTCATGGCGTACGGGTCTTCTTTCGCGGCATTGTAGCGCAGATCCGGGTTCATGTCGCTCATCTGGCTCGGTCCGGATTCGGAATAGGAGGTAGATGTCCATTCCGCCACATTGCCGGCCATGTCATAGAGGCCGAATTCATTCGGAGCGAAAGAGCCGACACGCGAAGTAATCAGGTGTCCGTCTTCCGTATAGTTGCCTTTTCCCGGCTTGAAGTTGCCTAAGAAGCAACCTTTTCCACTCACCAGTTCGTCACCGGCCCACGGATATTTGTTTTCGTTCTTGCCTGTACGGGCGGCATATTCCCACTCGCCTTCGGTCGGCAGGCGGAACGGTTCAATGGCCTGTCCGCTGGGGAAGTTCAGAGATTCCTTGAACAGGTTGGTGCGCCATACGCAGAAAGCGGTCGCCTGTTCCCAAGAAACGCCTACCACAGGATAATCGTCATAGCCCGGATGCGAGAAATACATACGCATATAAGGTTCGTTGTAGGCATTATTGAAATCGTTTACCCAGCAACTTTCGTCCGGATAGATATTCACGATACGGGTATGAAGGAAATCCCACGGTCCGCTAAGCTGGCGCGTGATGGTCTCGTTCACGATCTCGCCTTCCTCGGTGATGTAGGCCGTATCTTTGGATATCATGATCACTTCGTTGGGATCGACCTGTATATCGGTGTTACGCACGCGGGCTGCCGGGTCCAGGTTGTGTTTGCGAAGGGCAGCCGACGTATAATCGTACCATTCGTAACGGTAGACCATCTGTTTCGGGTCCAACGTCTTTTCGCCGGTCACCGGATTGACGGTATAGACGCTTTCGATTGCCCGGATCTCGTCTTCATTGGCACGTTTCCAGGGAATCGGGCGGCTCCAATCCAGATGCGGGGTAACCGGTTCGCCGTATCTATCTTCGGTAATCTTAAACAGGTCATTGCCGCCATAAGCCGGGTCGGCCAGACGCTCGCGGATAATGGAATCGCGCACCCAATACACGAATTGGCGGTATTTGGCATTCGTCACCTCTGTCTCGTCCATCCAGAAAGCATCGAAAGAGACACCTTTCGTTTCCGGATTGATTCCCCACAAGGAATCCTTATCAGCGGGTCCCATCTCGAATGAGCCTCTTTTGATCAGAACCATCCCGTAAGGGGCAGGTTCGTTAAATGCAACCGATCGTACCCCCGTCACTTCGCCCCCGCCACCGGAAAGGGTTTTGCCACATGAGGTAAACAGGGTTACTGCCGCAAGTACTAACAATACTTTTTTCATATACTATAATATACGTACACTTTTATGTCTATTCTTTCCTGACTTCGATTTTTTCAACTTCAACTTGTAGCTCACTACCAACTCGTGGCTTCCACTCGTGGCTTTCAAGATGGGTATGGTAGAGATCGGAAAATCATACGCATATCCTACCTGGAAACTCCCGATCTTGGCTCCTAACAACAGGATCAGCGACTCATTCACACGCCAGGAAAAACCTCCGTTAAACATCTTATTATAAAACAGCCGGGCGGTTATGTCCGCTTGAAAAACCTGCATGTCTGTTTTCAGGAATACAGACGGCTGTAATTCATACAACGGATTTCGAAACTGAATATTGTATCCGGCTATCAAATTATATGTACTGGCGAGATACATGGAAGAATAATCGTCCAATGAGATCTCTGTCTTGTTCAAGTGCGTGACGCCTAAACCGGCATAGAGGTTCTTGCGGTGATAGTAAAGCCCGGCATTCATGTCGAAGCCCATTCCGCTTGCCTGCGTTTTTGGAATCGCCTGATCTTCCTGTTGGTGGAACTGGCTGGTCGGATAAAAGACCTTTTCTCCGTCAAACGACTGGTTTACCATTCCGAACTGCATTCCGATACTGAGTGTGCCGCCAAACAGTTTTTGTTTATAGGCATACTGCAAATTGACATGTGTATTGACGAAAAGCCCGATTCCTTCGGTAAAGACGACCATCCCGACGCCATGGTTGGTCTTCCCTATCTTCAGCGGCATATCCGCATTGATGAAGAAGGAAGTCGGCGCCCCGTCGATCCCGACATATTGCAAACGGGACATTGCCAACATATTCAAGTCTCCCGTAACACCCGCATATGCCGGATTATAGTAACCCAGCGCCATAAAATACTGGCTCAACTGCGAGTCGTATTGCGCCCGCGCTCCCGTGAGGCCGGTTACCAAAAGGATAATAAGCAGGAGATATTTGTTCATATATCAAGAAACGGAATAAATCCGAATAAATTGTATAAAAAGCAAACGAGGCGGCGGGACATAGCCCTACCACCTCGTTATTATTTCATGCCTGTACGTTTTTATCGCACATTAATATTCTTCTTCATTGAAGAAAAAGTCTTCTTTACTTGGATAGTCGGGCCAGATATCTTCCATGCATTCATAAATCTCACCTTCGTCTTCCATTTCCTGCAAATTTTCAATCACTTCCAGTGGCGCACCAGAACGTTGTGCATAGTCAATCAATTCATCCTTGGTTGCAGGCCAGGGTGCGTCTTCCAGTTTTGAAGCTAACTCTAATGTCCAATACATAGCTGTCAAGTATTAATAACCACCTTACGGCGGTCAGGTTCTCAAATTTTCCGCAAAAATAAAACAATATTCTTTAGATGCAAGTATAATCCCAGATAATTTCTTTGCCATTATTCCGTATGCATTCCTTACGTGCCAGAACAAACAGATAATCAGACAATCTGTTCATGAAAACCAGGACAGGTTCTTCAACCGGAATTGTCTCTGCCAAACGGTAGATCTGGCGTTCGGCACGCCGGCAGACTGTCCGGCACACATGCGCCAAAGAGGCCGGGCGGCTTCCTCCCGGCAAAATGAAGTTGCGCATCTTGGGCAGTTCGTTATCCAGGCGGTCTATTTCCCGCTCGATACGGGTGATCGTTTCCGGCATCACCTTACTTTCTATTTTCAGCTCCGTGTTTTCCTGATCGGTTGCCAGATAGGAACCGATCGTAAACAACTTGTGCTGAATAAACAGCAGGAAGTCCTGATCCGCTTTCTCTTCGAGCGAAGTGATCAACAATCCGATAAACGAGTTCAGTTCGTCGACCGTACCATAGCTCTCGATACGTTGGTGCGCTTTCGACACCCGTTCGCCGCCAACTAAGGAAGTGGTTCCCTTGTCGCCGGTCCCTGTGTATATAATGCTCTTTTTCATATGACAATAACTTATCGTTTTATTATATAATCACACATCCTTGCCAGATGTTGCAAAAAGAGTACAATATTCGTCAGATTCCGGGATTTGTGCAAGGATTCGGATTATTTATTTTATCGGAAAGAAAGAATTGCAGGATCGACGCTTTATTACTACTCCTTACTTATTGTGTAATTTTCCGAAATATCCGTTGGTCCAAATCGAAACAGTAGTGCATGAAATTTGAATTTTTATCCCTTATATTTCAAATTACTTGCAAGGGTAATATTTTTTAACAAACAGATGTTCTGTTAAAACGCTGAAAACTATGTAGATATGTATATTGGCATTTTGAAAGGGGTTGTTGTAAGTTTTAACATAACTGAAGGATGTATATAGATGAATCTAAAGATGGGAAATCTGACATTCTGGTAAATTGTTTATCAGGATATATTTATTGTATAGCAGCAACAAATTTGTTTTATTGATTTTAATGTTATTCCTTTGCTTTTATACTGATAATTAATTACTTTTGAGAATTATTAGTTTGGATGCTAAATCGGAGTCCAAGATATCCAGTATGAATTTAAAAATCATTTTTTGATTGATGCTGCTCTGTTATATCAAGCGAGGAGAGTGAACATCGCTTTTCAAGAACAAGGGTTTGATCCTGATATTAATTATGGCGAGCAGCAGCCGGGCGGCGCTATTTATGATAATACAAAATTATTTAACGGACTATCTTTGAATGTTGTCGCCGGTTATAAACTATGGAGAGGGCTAAAGGCCGGAATTGGAGTGGAACCGACAGTTTATTTCAATACGAAAGCCAAAGCCAATTTGGAGGATAATAAATTCGATATTCCTCTTGTTGTGAAAGTCGGTTATGATTTCAACTGGTTTCAGGTCGACCTGTCTTACAAAAATGGATTTAAACGGATTTATTGGAATCATGTAGTCGGCAATACGGAAACAAGGGACCTTCAATTATCGATTTTTGTCCCGATTTTCAAATAATATTGCCGGAATACGGGCAACCTTTTTAGAGGTAACTGCTTGTGTCCGGATAAAGAGTCAGAAATAAACGATATAATCTCTTTTATGTAACTTCTTGTTGAAAAACACGATTCCCATTGAATACAGGTCGATTGTTACCGTTACTTCGGGATGACTGCATACTTTCTGCCAGAACTCGCGCATTTTGCGGCTGGCTTTGATACCTTCGAAGACAAAAACCGTATCGCCGTGCACATGTTTTAGACAGGTCTCAAACAGCCAGCTATTGTTTTGCTGCTCATACAGGGTATTGAAAAAGACAAAATCGAGTTGCTCCATGTCTTTCAAGGCTTTCGGGAGTAAATCTTTATATCCTCCGACACGCAGGGCGACTGGATTACGGGCGGCTTTGCTGAAAGTGATACGGGCGATGGAGGCAAACTCCGGTACGTTTTCCAGAGCGATACATTTCAGATCGGATGCATATGAAGTCAGATACAAAGTGGACAGGCCCATAGAGGGGCCAATCTGAAGGATATGCTTCGATTTGAAATAGTTGGCAAGACGGAAAAGCAAGGCGCCGTGCTTGGGCCGTATCGCTTCGCGTTCGACAATCCGGCCGATCGTGCGGCGGCGCATCTTCCCCTTTTGCTGGCGGTCGGGATAAGTGATCTCGCCATTCTGGAAAAGCAGTTGCTTACGGATCAGTTCGATGTCGTAGAAGCTATAGTATTGGCAACGCTCCTCGATCACTTTCGTGATCAGGTTGAAGACAAAGGGGGAATGAACCCCGAAGCCTTTGCGGTAACGGATGCCTCTGTATAAAAGTATGCCTTTTCTTAGTGAATTAGCTTTGGGGATGATGCGCATGATTTATGATTTATGATTTATGATTTATGATTTATGATTTGTGAACCTCAATCATAAATCATAAATCATAAATCTAAAATCGTTAACTCTGCAAAGTTAATCATTTTCATGGAACATATCCATGATCTTTCCGCTAAGCTGCAAAAGGGAGATTTCGCATATCTTGGTGGAATATTCGGCGATGGATTGGCGCTCTTCTGCTTCCAGCAGGCTGTTCTGGGCTTCACGCAATTCGATACCGGACAGGTCACCCAGTTTATAGCGGTCGATCGCAATCCGATAATTCTCCTGTGCCGCGACTAAATTCTCTTTTTCCAGGCTCCACAAGTCCAGGTTGTTGCGATAAGCCATCCAGAAATTGCTCATATCGGCCCGCAATCCCAGTTCCAGCTCTTGCGTACGCAATTCCTGGTTCTGAATCTGTATCCGGGCATTCCGTTGTTCACGTTTCCGGTTGAAACCGTCGAAAACGTTGATGCCGACCGTCACTCCGTAGTTGAGTCCGAGGCGGCGCTGGAGGTCGGTCGTTCCTACTTCGTACCAGTTCGCCGTATAGCCGTATCCGGCATTCAGTTTGACGTACGGATAGTTACGGCTCTTGATCTTTTTGTAGTCCAACTCGGAAATCACCTGGTTCTTCTTGGCGATCAGCAGGGAAGAATTGGAGGTAAGCGTGCTCTTCCAGAGTTCCACTTCATCTAAAAACGGGTTGGGAGTAATCAGGGAGTCCTTGATCTGTACCTGTTCCTCCACATCTTCCAATGCCATCAGCCGGTTCAGGCGGATACGGGAAGTATGCACTTGTTCCAACTGGTTCAGGACATTGGAACTGTCGGCATTGAAGTCGACTTGTGCCTGCTGGAGATCGAGGCGGGACATCGAGCCGATATAATACCGTTCTTCTACGATACGCAGACGTTCGCGAGACAGCTCCAATGTGGAACGGAGGTTACGGAGGCGGATCTTCTGGCGGATCAAGTTGTAGTATTCGCTCGAAAGGTCGGCGACGAAATCCTCGATCGTCATCCGGGTGTTCAGTTCGCCTAAGTTCTGCAATTCTCTCAGTTTATCGTAAGTAGCCTGTATGCCTAATCCGTCGAAGACGGTCCAGTTCACATTCAGGCCGACGTCTGCCGTCTCGTTGTGGACACCGTTTGTTTTTTCCGTCGTTCCGTCGGACAACTTGTTATTGTTATTATTAAGCGTGCCGCTGAAACCGCTGCTCAGATCGACGGTCGGCAGGTAACCGGCATTGCCGGGAGTTGCGTTGTTGTCGCTGATCTGTTGTTCGTTACGGATGATGCGGATGGAATAATTGCGTTCCAATCCGGTCTGGATGCAGTCATCCAGGCTGAACACTCGTTGCGCCCCGGCCGGAACGACCGCAAATATTATACATATTAATAAAAGAATCCTTTTCATATTTTGAAATTTTATCTCATGAGAGTATGTCTCACTCTCGACTTTCAACTTTCAACTTTTTCCGTCTGTCCGTAGAAATAAAGCTGTACATCGCCGGAACGATAAACAGGGTCAGGAATGTCGAAACGATCATACCGCCCACTACGGCGATACCCATCGCGATACGTCCTTGTGCCCCTTCGCCCGAAGCATATACCAGCGGAACCAATCCTAAGATCGTCGAAATACTGGTCATCAGGATCGGACGCAGACGCTGTGTGGATGCCGAGCGGATCGCTTCTGCCATGCTCAATCCCGCTTCCTGGCGTTGGTTGGCAAACTCTACGATCAGAATACCGTTTTTTGCCACCAGACCGATCAGCATGATGATACCGATCTGACTGAATATATTCATGGTCACGCCTGAATAGCTCATAAAGATCAACGCCCCCGCAATAGCCAGCGGAACCGTGAACATCACGACCAGCGGATCTTTGAAACTCTCGAACTGCGCGGCCAGGACCAGATAGATCATGAACAGCGCGAGGATCATGGCAAACATCAAACTGGACGAGCTTTCGCGGAACTCTTTCGACTCGCCCGACAGAGCCGTACGGAAACTGTTGTCCAACGTCTCCGAGGCGATACGGTCCATTTCGTCCAGGCCGTCACCGATCGTATAGCCCTTGTTGAGGCCGCTGGAAACCGTTGCCGACACAAAGCGGTTGTAACGATACAACTGAGGCGGGGCAACGTCTTCTTTCAGCGTGACGAGGTTGTCCAGCTGGATCATCTCTCCGGCATCGCTGCGGACATAAATGGATTTCAGGTCCAACGGCGTGTTGCGCTGTTGACGGTTGATCTCGCCCAATATCTGATACTGTTTCCCGTTCATGTAAAAATATCCCATACGCTGGCCGCTCAACGCATATTGTAGTGTCTGGGCAATCGTGCGGGTGCTGACACCCAATGAAGAGGCTTTGTCGCGGTTGATCTCGATACGGGCTTCGGGTTTCGTAAACTTCAGGTTTACATCCGCCATTTGGAACACCGGGCTTTCGCTTACCTTCTGCATAAAAGCGGGCAAATATTCCTGTAGTTTCTCTAAGCTGGTCGCCTGTAAGACATATTGTACGGGCATACCTGCGCGACGTCCCCCGAAAGTTGACTGTTGCTGGACGAAAGCACGTGCTTCTGTCTTGCCGCGTACATTCTTCGACAGCACGTCGGCAATCTCCATCTGCGAACGCTCACGATCTTTGATGTCGGGGAGCAAAACGGTGATATATCCGTTGCTGTTATTCGCACGAACCGTCAGGGCTTGCCGCTCGGGAGCCAGCGTGTCGGCCATGGCGGCCACTTGGTCCGTAAAGTCGCGGATGAACTCGAAAGTAGCCCCTTCTTGTGCGCGTATATTGATCGAAATGGATGAACGGTCTTCCAATGGAGAAAGCTCGGAGCGGATGGTCCGCCAGAAATAACCGATGGAACCGAAAAGGATCACGACAATCGGTATGGACCACCACTTATGGTTCAGGAATGCATTCAGCGACTTCGCATAGATATTGTTCATGCCTTCGAAGAACGGTTCCGTTTTCGTGTACAGCCAGCCTTTGTTCTCGCGTTTTCTCAGTAGCTTGGTCGCCAACATCGGCGTAAAGGTCAAAGCCACAAAGGAAGATATTGTTACGGAGCCGGCGATCACGATACTGAACTCCTTGAACAAGCGTCCTGTCATACCTTCCATAAAGACAATCGGGAGGAATACGGATACGAGTGTTACCGTTGTAGATACGACGGCGAAGAATATCTCTTTCGCCCCGTCTATACCGGCCTCTTTCGGTTCCATTCCCTGCTCGATGCGGACGTAGATGTTCTCTGCCATCACGATCGCGTCGTCCACCACCAATCCGACCGAGAGCACTACTGCCAACATGGTCAGCACATTGATGGAGAACCCGGAGACATACATCACAAAGAATGCTCCGACCAATGATACGGGGATGACGACTACCGGGACAAGCGTCACGCGCCAGTCGCGTAGGAACAGGAAGATAATCAATACCACGAGTAGGAAAGCCACATAGATGGTTTCCTCCACTTCTGCGATGGAAGCCCGGATGAAGCGGGTATTATCGTACACCATTTCGACCGTTACGTCTTCCGGCAGGTCTTTCTTCAACTGCTCGATACGTTGGTAGGCTTCATCGGCAATTTCGATCTGGTTGGCGCCCGGTTGCGGGATGATGACGTCGATAACCATCGGTTCGCCGTTCTTGCGCATCACGCTTCGCAAATCTTCCGGGCTCACCTCGGCTCGCCCTACGTCTTGGAAGCGGATGATATTGTCGCCGTCACGCTTGATGATCAAATCATTGAATTCCGTTGCCGTATGCATCAGTCCTAACGTACGGATAGACAAGTCGATCGTGTTCCCTTCAATGCTGCCGGAAGGAAGCTCGACATTTTCGGCGTCCACCGCGTTCTTCACATCCAGCGGGGTAACTCCGTAGCCGGCCATTTTGATCGGGTCCAGCCACAGGCGCATGGAGTAACGCTTTTGTCCCCAGATGTCCACGCCACTCACGTTCGGAATGGTCTGAAGCCGTTCCTTCACCGTCAGTTCGGCGATTTCACTCAGCTCCATCAACGAGCGCTTACTGCTTCGGATACCGATTTGCATGATCGGGGTAGCGTCGGCGTCTGCTTTTGATACCGTCGGCGGGTCACAGTCGCGAGGCAGGTAACGCTGGGCACGCGAAACTTTGTCGCGTACGTCGTTGGCCGCCGTTTCCAGGTCGACCGAGAGTTCAAACTCTACTGTGATACGGCAACTGCCCTGGCTACTGACGCTACTTAGCGAGCGAATGCCGGGAATACCGTTGATATTCTGTTCGAGCGGCTCCGTGATCTGGTTCATGATGACTTCGGCGTTGGCTCCCGGATAGGTTACGTTGACCGAAATGATCGGGTTGTCCACACTTGGAAACTCACGGACGCCTAAGAACTTATAACCGATCATCCCGAACAACAGAAGGATGATCGTCATCACGGTCGAGAGTACCGGCCTCTTTATGCTGATTTCAGAAATATTCGCCATGCTGCTTCGTTACTTCAGGTTATCGATCGATACTTTCATTCCCGTACGAAGCTGCATCACGCCGGATGTAATCACCGTGTCACCCACGCTCAGCCCTTTCAATACCTGGACCTGGCTTTCTGTACGGAGCCCTAAGATAATCTCGGCAGGTTCGGCCACGCCGCTTTTATACAGGTAGACGATGTTCTTTCCCATTTCCGGGATCAGTGCCTCGCTGGGGATCGCCAATGCGTCTTTTATGTCACGGCGGGTGATTTCGACAGAGGTGTAGCGTCCCGGCACGATCGACTCGTCCCGGTTCGGATAGGTCGCACGCACTTTCAGCGAACGGGTTGCTTCGTCGATTTTACTTTCTACGGCATAAACGGTTGCTTTGTAGTCTTGCATCATGCCGACAGACGAGTTCATCCTGAACACGATCGGCGTACCGTCTTTGATGTCGGCAGAATAGCGTTCGGGAACGGAAAACTCGATTTTCAGAGGAGATATTTTTGTCAGCTTGGTGATAACGGTCGAGGGAGAGGCATAGGCGCCTTCGCTGACGTTGCGGAGGCCGATAATCCCGTCGAACGGCGCCCGGAGTTCGGTCTGGGCGATGTTGGCTTTTACCAGTTCGATGTCTGCCATCAGCTTTTCATATTCGGTAGCCACCTGTTCATAGGCCTCCTGGCTGACCGCGTCTTTTTCCAAAAGCGTATGCTGGCGGTACACACGGTCCTTGGCTAAAGGCACCTGCGCTTCCAACTTCTTCAGTTCCGCCTGTAATGGCTTGTCGTTGATCTTGGCAAGTAGGTCACCGGATTTCACATGCGTACCTTCCGTAAAATAGATGGCCACGATCTTGCCCGACGATTCGAACGAGAGGTCTACCTCTTCATCCGGGATCGTACTGCCGGTTACAATGGTCTTATCGGTAAGGGACTGATATTTCAGCACTTCCGCATTAATATTCAAAACTTGTTTCCGAACTTGGCTTCCGGCTGGCGGAACCACTTCGGCAGCATCTTTTGATGCTTTCATACGGCTTTTAATCTGCGGGTAAACGATCATCCCGGCAATCATCAAAACAATCGCAGCCGTCACGCTCCACTTCACTCTCTTCGTCATATTTTCCAGGTATTCTACTTAAAAACACTTATCGACACGTAAATATACACAAGTACGCGAAATTATAGACGGATTATGGGCAAAAAGGTTTAATGGATAGCATTTTTTTATTTTAGTCCGGCAGAAAAAAGACAGCAAGGACCTTCACAGGCGCTTGCTGTCGAACACAAATTATGTTGAAAATCGTTTAGTCTTCCGTGATAACGGAAAACTCAGCAATTCCAACACGTTTTACGTTATCCACTATTCGTGTTGCCTTAAAAACTAATTTTCGGCCTTTGACAGGCGCAAAGCGTATTTCTTGTTCGATCGGGTTATGTTTGATGTTCGAGAACTCGCCCGAAGCCACGACCTTTCCATCCACAGACAATTGATAGTTTGAAATATGCCCTTGCGAATCGCGTCCCTGATTAGGAGTGTAAACAAAACCGCTTATCGTATGAGGGGCAGCTAACTCTACTGCTATTTCGTTTTTGCTTTCGGGCAGGTAATAGGTAGAATAACCGTTTCCGTCAAACATGAGATTTGTCCGCTCATCGGCAGGGCTGACCACCTTGTAATCGGCTGCAGGCAAGTCGAAACGACGGATGGCTACAGGACCGGATTTTCCGGACTGCGCATCATAAGTAATCGCTTTGACGGTTCCTTTCTTGTTCAATATAAACGGAACTTCATATTTTGCAGACTGTGCCGTCGGCTCCGTTCCATCCGTCGTATAATAAATGTCGGCTCCTTCGCTTTCCACATCTATATGAACTTCATTTTTTGCATTCCGCGTGATACGCGGCTGTTCCAACAGCGGGGGAGCCAGAAAAGCTTCCACATTATTGATACATAACGGGCCTTTTGCTTCTGTGAAATGAATACGCAAAGCATCTGCCGGAGTCGTTTTAAAGCGGACGATACGTTTGTAACCTACTGTCGAAAGCGTATCGGCTGTTTCCACCGGCAGCCATTTCCCATCCTTTTCCACTTCAAGCGTAAAGGTGCATACACGTTGTCCAAGAGGTATGTACTCTTGAATCAGCACTCGGTTCAGCGAGGTTCCTGTCGGTAATGGGAAGGTTAGCGAACCTGACGTCACCCCATCGGAAGTTGCCCAATAAGAATCCCAACTGTCGTCTGTCACATTCGATGCCTTATAAGCACCTCCACGGGTTTCGCTTGCCTTAGGCTTGATACCTGCCAACAGATTATCTTTCAACTCTGCCTGGATCGTATGATACCAGTCGACGGCACGCGCCGAATCGACCGGATGAATTTGTCCGCTCAATGCTACCGGGAAGTTCAGCAGAAAGTTGGCATTATGTCCCACACTGCGATAATACAAATCGACCAGATTCGGAACAGTACGAACCTGATGATCTTCACGATGATGATAGAACCATCCCGGACGGATCGATACGTCGCATTCTCCCGGCAACCACTGGTTCCCGTCTTTCATCCCCCATTGGTTTTGTGTATAATGCGTCTCCTTGTCCAACGAATAAGGCGACCAGTTTGTTTCACCAGCCCAACCGGATTCGTTGCCGATCCAGCGGATATCGGGAACCGTTCCGCCGAAGATCATCGCTTCCGGATGTTTCGCTTTGATCATTTCGCGGGCAGTCTCGTAGCCGTAATAGGTTTTCGGATCGATCGAACGTGTTTCATTCGTCCCACCGTACCAACCATTTCCTCCGTTCGCCCCGTCAAACCAGAACTCGAACAACGGACCGTAGTTGGAGATCAGTTCGTTGATTTGCTCATGATAGGTCTTCTGGTATCCTTCCCGCCCATATTCGGCATTATGGCGATCCCAGGGAGAGAGATAAAGCCCGAACTTCAGGCCATGCTTCTTACAGGCATCGGACAGTTCCCGCACCATGTCGCCCTTTCCGTTTTTATAAGGTGAGTTAGAGATATTATAGTCGACCGTCTGGGTTGGCCAAAGGCAAAAGCCGTCGTGGTGCTTAGCTGTCAGGATCACCCCTTTCAGGCCGGCAGCTTTGATGATACGTACCCATTGTTCGCAATCCAAGTCTGTCGGATTGAATGTTTCCGCAGGCGTATTTCCATAGCCCCATTCCAAATCATTGAACGTGTTCAACCCGAAATGCACGAATGCATAATTTTCCATTCTCTGCCATTTGATTTGCTCCGGCGTTGGAACAGGCAAAACAGGTGCAGGTGGCTCTATTTCCTTGCAGGAAAGAAACAACCCGGCAAACATACCGGTGATTAAAAGATGCTTTGTGTTCATGTTGTTATTTTGTAAATGAGATTTTCCGGTTTTTCCCTTCTTTTATTTGGGAGACTAATTTGTATGTATCCGTTTTCACCTTCCCCTTGACAAATTCCGGAATATTATACGATTTGGTGAGAAGCGTATAGTAGTCCGTTGATTTTTGGGGTAGGACGAACGGCTTCGAGAGAATGCCTCCTTCACCGACATGAGCAATGAAAGGACGTGTGTATAAGCCATCCAAACGACGACTGCTGAATACCACCCATTTGCTGTTGGACGACCAGGAATGATAACTGTCTGTATCAGGACTGTTGGCTTCTTCTGTTGGAACTTGCGTACCTGTGCTCAGGTCAAACATACACAGATCCGCATCTTTATGCCAGATAGGGAATGTCCCGTAAGATGTCGTTGTACAAAGTAGATATTTTCCGTCTGGCGAGACACGGGGAAACAAGATGCTTCGCTGCTCTGTTTCCGCCTGAAAGATCGTGTCGACAACAGAACCGAATGTCCGGCTTTCTGGATCGAAAGAAATACGACAAAGGCTATAGCGAAGGTCACGCAATTCGCCCGGAACCTTCAATGCCGGGGCTGAACAAAAGTAAAGTTGTTTTCCATCCGGTGAAAAGGTGGGGAATGTTTCAAAACGCTTTTTCGAGAACAATGCTTGCGTCGTGACGATTTCCTGTTTTTCTACATCGTAGACGACTACATCCGATGCCTTGTCATATACTTCTGTACGATGTACCGGATGCGTATCCTGAGTTGTATTATTGGTGGAAAAAGCAACAAACTTCCCCGAAGGATGCCAGGAAGGATAGACTAATGCCGATATCGTCTGATCGGTTTTTGTATCGAGCGTTTTTATCCGATCGTCATCCACAAGCACGGTACAGCCATACTTTGCACGGACATGGAACAGCATTTTATTCGGGTCCTGCATGCAAAACGAATGGCAGTTTATGCAATTATTATCCGTCAGGCGGTTTTCCAGAATCGGCTCCTGATCGAAAGAAGCCAGTTCTCGCTGATAGATTCCCATCTCGTTCCACAGCTGGTAACCGGGATCGATCAGGCGGTAAGCGATATACGGATCGACCGGATCTTCCGAAACCCGAATATGGAACGGAAGAAAGGCTTTCCATTTCCCCTTTTCTTCTGTCAGGACAGAGATCTCAATCTGCTTCCCTTTTGCCGCAGTTAATAATTTGTTCCAGTCTGCATTGGGAATGGAAAAGGCTCCGTCGGAGGCATAAACGGTAAATGTATATCCTTCGGTTGTAAATACCGCACACGTTTTCCCTTCCGTCCGCACGGCGAAGTTCAAAGGTGCAATCGATTGCGGCACGGTCACGCCGGTATAATCCGGATAGATGGCCGGCAGTTCATCTATCTGTCCGGATACGGCAGGTGGTTGGTTGGAAGAACATCCTCCCAACAGCAAAAGGAATATGCAGAAAAGCAATTGTTTCATTTATTTATCGTATTAAACATATAATAGTACCAATATGTCTTGCCATATTCGGAAGCCAAAGCTACCGCAGGGTTCTGTCCCGAGCGGGAAACGTCCTGCACCTTCTGCATAAAGACGATCGCTCTGTTTCTTACTTTGATGCTTACTCCATGCTCCAACCAGAAGTGCGGATCATTGGGACTGCAAATTACGATTGCCTCCTGCTGGCATTCCGTCATATCGCGCCAGGCGGAAGAACGGTACAAGCTCTCCTGCAGGGTTTTATAAGTTTCAATATCTTTGTTCAACAGTAAAAACGAAGTCAAATACTGCAAGCCGGCTTTATTATCCGGACAAGCCGGAACCAGATGAATCAGAGTACTGACCGGATCTGTATATATTTCGGGTATAAGTGTTTCCGATTTCCAGCAACGGCGTTTCACTCCCAATTCCTTATCATCCTTTATGGCCTGGTCATTATAGAGGAAACGTCGATGATCGGTAGCCCAATCCTTATAATACCAAGTGTTCTCCAATAACCGGATATATTTTTCTGCGACCGGATAAGCACCGGTAATGAGATTGGTTTCCACCAGCCTTTTCAACATTCGGGGATTTCCGGAAGGGTGTGAGCTGACAAAAGCTTCAAAGGCGAACTTCTGTGCCGTACTAATAATTCCCATACAGTAATAGAGGTCGCTATGCAGTTCCGCTGTAAATACCGACTGGTCCCAGCGTAACATCAACGTCTCGATCCCGCGTTGCGGATAATCCAACAACCTTTCCGAAAGTATCCCTTTATGGGCAAGTGCTAAGTTCAAACCGCACATACGGCGCTTGGACAGAGTGGTTTGATTAAACGACGTTATCACCTTATCCCATTCTCCATTGCGAATATAATAGTCTTGTTCGAGATGGTCGATCGTATCTAATCGTCCCCAACGCATAATTCCCTCATAAGCTACGAACCCTATTACCACCCACTGAATCCCGATCCAAATACATTTTTTCTTTAAAGATGTGGGTTCTTTCCATTTTCTTAAATACGCGCCCAATACCATCATAACCGGCAAGGCATACCAGGAATAATAGATCCGGGAAGTGTGTAACATCGGATCATAATAGGCATCCGGTAAAAAAGCGAACTTCAAATTCCTGCTGAATCCTAAATAAGCTCCGATAACAGCAGACAAAATGGCAACAAGCGGATAGACCAAACTTGTATATTTTTTATTTCCATTGGTAAGGAATTCAAACAACAAAGCAGAAAGAGCAAATAAATGAACAACAGGTCCGCCAACCCAATATAATACAGGGATTAAGCAAATTCCGTATATCAACCGAATCTTGGGCTTCAGATTCGTGTACAACCATAAGAAGAATAATAAAAAAAGATAGGCGACCGTTCCTTGTTCTTGATAATCGTAATCCAATTGCATAATAAATAAGGAAAGCCAAGGAAGCAGGCCAACAAAAGGAAGATCGTCCCGCAATGATATTTTTTTTAAAAAGAGAAAAGAAAAAAAGGCAATACCTGTCAGAGTAAGTGCAGCGATAACAGGTCCTATACCTATTACGACATAAAACTGAGAAAGAAACTCTGAAATATAAAGAGCGACACCACCGGCCTGCCCTAACGTAGTAGCTGCGTATTGGTTTGTAAACTGGAACATTTGCAATTGCTCCTTAAAGGGGAACAAATAGCAAAAGGTATAATAAAAGACTGTCACTTGCAAAAGGAACAAGAGAAAACCGGATATTAAGCTTTTATATTTCATATAGATATATAATAAAAAGACAGGAAGGCTATGTCAAAATAATTTTTGACACAGTCCTTTCCTGTCAATTATTTATTATTTCCAACCTGGGTTCTGTTCCAGATTCGGATTCAATGTCAATTCGTCTGTCGGTAATGGGCTTAACCAACGCTTATCGTCGGCAGACCATTTGCGTCCTGCATCATTCAAACTTTTGCTCGGATATTGGTACAAATAAGTTTTACCTTGATATTCAATAACCGGACGACCATCTTCACCTCCAAATGTGATATTTCCTGGTTTATATTGTTCACGAACAGCATCGGTAACTCGAACACCGAACATGGTTTTTGGGTTTTCTAAAGCAGTCATACCATTCCAACGTTTCAAATCGTCTAAACGGAAGCCTTCTGCAATCAGTTCAATACGACGTTCGCGACGGATTTCATAAATCAGGGGAGATACAGAATAACCATAATTGATGGCTGCTGGGTCGGCAACCGGGGTGGTTGTCAAATGAGGCATATCTACACGATCACGCAACAGATTAATGGTCTGATCCAACACAGCTTGAGTACATTGTCCTAATTCTGCATTTGCTTCTGCATTGATCAGCAAAACTTCTGCATAACGATATACAAACCAGTCATAAGAAGTCTGGTTCGCTTCCCATTGTGCCTGTAACGGAGAACGGTATTTTACACATGGATAGCCTGTTACGGCACCTGTTGCACCACAATCAGGATAAGGATTCGTCTGACGCTCTCCATTAATGATCGTGTAAGGCTTATGCTGGTTGTCTACTATCTGATACATGCGCGGATCGCGATTTTCAAATTCATTATCCAACGTTTCATCACCTTTATACTGATCACTGATGGATATTGGTTTTCCATCTATGCAAAGAAATGATTCGACAAAGTCTTTAGACAAACCGGTTCCGTTGCTTCCTGCCTGACGGCCTGTCTCATGCATTAAAACACCTGTTTCATAGATTCGTGCCAAAATGCATTCTTTGTTCTTTGTCAAATCTTCCTGGACAAACTGATTTGAGTAATACAAAGGATAATTCTCAAATGGATCTTGACCGCAACCGGTATCTGAGCCTTTGACAATCTCATAATTTCCTGTTGCGATAATGTCATTTGTCAGACTAACTGCCTTTCTCAATAGCTCTTCTGAAGAAGGAGTACCGCTTTCATTATGGTATTTTTTGTATGTGCCGAAATACAGACATACACGTGCTAATTGAGTACGAGCTGCATCTTTAGTCAAACGGCCACTTTCCTGCTGTCCATAATCAGGTAACCACTGAATCGCAAATTCCAGATCTTCTATGACCTTGCCCAATACGAAATCACGAGAATCCCGACCTTTATAAAGTTCTTCCGTATCAGAAGTCTGCAAATCCTTTTCATACCAAGGAACATCTCCGAATTTTTTTATCTTACCAAAATAATCCAATGCACGGAAAAAACGAACTTCGGCTACATACAGATTGATTTCGTTTTCAAGACCTTCCACACGCTTATAGCGTTGCAGGAAGAAGTTACACGCACGGATATTATTCCATTTCCAATCTGCGTTATCAGCCGTTGTCGGAATTACGATTTCGTTGAACAGTGTTGAACTGTAATTGGTTGTTACGCAATTGTCGCTTGTGTTGTCCTTGTCTACGCCTGGTTTATCCAAATTATCATATAAACCGTTTGCATAATATTTCAGATCGCTAACCTTGGTCCAATACGATTCGTCTGTAAAAGAATCGATTGGCTTTTTATCAGTCACATCGCAGGAGTTCATCAATCCTACAGCTGCAACCATTCCAAAAATATATTTCAGTTTCATATATGTTCCTTGTTTTTTGTTAGAATGTTAAATTAAGTCCGATAGAATACTTCTTCTGAATCGGATAAGACATATTATTCAAAGTCTCAGGATCGAATGAATCGATAAGAGGAGTGAATGTTAACAAGTTTTCGCCCAATACATATACTCTCAGACGGCTGATGCCAACTTTAGAAAGATGCTTTTGTGGAATTGTATAACCGATGGTCAAATTCTTCAAGCGCAAATAAGCGGCATTTTGTAAATAACGATCTGTGTTTTGTCTATTACCGCCGTTTACCCAAGTCGGACGTGGGAAATATGCACCTGTATTTTCAGGGGTCCAATAATCCAAAGCTTCTTTCAAAGGAGTATCCCATTCTGAAGTGATTCCCCAGAAAGCATTGCCGCCGCACATGTAATCACGTTTTCCAATACCTTGCCAGAACATTTCAAAGTCAAAACCCTTGTATTCGAAGCCGGCAGTTAAACCGTAACTGTAGCGAGGAGTATCATTACCGATGATTTTTTCATCTCCCATATTGCTTAATGTTTTACCCTTCGTGATTTTTCCATCATTATTACGGTCGACGTAGCTTACATCACCTGCTGCCCATGTCCCGCCATATAATTCGGATTTGTCTAATTTCTGTGCATCAGCATCTGTTTGATACAAACCATTGGATTCATAACCATAAATTGTTCCAATTTTATACCCTTCGTAATACATGTTTTTATTGTCTTTATCTCGAAGAGTTCCTGTCGGATTAGCAAATCGGGTAATTTCAGATTGATAGTCAGATAAAACACCTTTTACCCAATAGGCAAATCCACTTTCCAAACGATCGTTCCATCCAAGGGACAATTCCCATCCTGTTGTTTTCAAATCAGCAGCATTTTCAACTGGAACACTGGCCCCTAATACAGCAGGTAATGCCTGTCTGGCAGTTAACATGTCTTTTGTATCACGACGATACCAGTCAAAACCGGCACTCAAGCGCTGGTTTAAGAAAAGAGCATCGAAACCGAAGTCCATCTGATTAACAGTTTCCCAAGTAAATGCAGCGCTAACCAGGCCTGCCGGTGTAACGGCTACTGGACGAGCACCGCCTAAAATCATACCATAGCTGGTGTTTGTTCCATAAGATGCCAAATAAGGGAAGTTTCCTAAATCTCCTGTAACCTGATTACCCAACGAACCGTAAGATGCACGGATCTTCATATCATCCCACCATGTTCTCAATGGTTCCCAAAATGATTCCCCGGAAATGCGCCACGCTGCAGATACTGATGGGAAAAATGCATAACGATCATCTTTCGGGAATTTGGAAGAACCGTCATAACGTCCGTTAAATTCAATCAGATAACGTTGTTCGTAGTTATAGTTCAACCGGAAGAAGAAACCGTTGATAGACCAGTGAGTTTCTTCATATCCGACGTTCTTTTCACCTGTAGCTAAATTCATTGCTGGATTAGAATCGTCAATCAATCCTTTACGACCTGCCCAAAAATATTTATTATGCTTATATTCCTGATTATAACCAGCCATCACCTTGAAATTGTGAGAGCTATTGAAAGTTTTTGTATATTCGGCAAAAGCATTGAAAGCTGTATAATAATCCTCGTTGTTTGTCATTACTACACTGCTTGGGTTTGTCCAGGGATAAACACCTTCTGTTCCAGCAACAGCTTTATATTCCGTAAAACTCTGCACATGTTGTTTAGAGCCTTTATTATACATATTGAATGTATAGTCTGCATTTATAATCAGTCCTTCCAATGGAGTAATACGGATAGCCCCTGTCATCCACAAGTCGTTTTGTTTATAATCGTTATTACCGCCTTGTGCCTGTAGGGCGATTGGGTTCGTATAGCTACCCATGCCTGCATAGTAACGTTGTCCGTTATCTACATATTGTTTACCACCAAGTGTTGTAATTCCTAATGACGGATCGTTGATTGCAGCAGCTCCGGCTGTATTATATAAAAGTCCGGTGTGTCCGTGATAAACAGGCATTAACGGGCTTAGGTCGTTTTTCATCATACCACTATAGGCCTCGATCCCAGACCATGCCGTGGAGTTCATTGCTGTTGTTCCACCGGAAGGGTGAGACTCTTTCGTATAAGTATGCATAACTTTGGCAGAAACATTTAACCATTTCGTGACGTCGGTCGAGATGTTCATGTTTACGTTAAATTTATGGTAGCTATCATCTGCCTCTTTTAGCAAACCTCCAACATCATTATAGCCTACAGAGGCATAATAAGTCGTTTTTTCACTACCCCCGTTAACATTGATATTATACATTTGAGAGAAGCTTGCTTTTTTATACAATTCGCGGAACCAGTCTGTATTACCACAGTACTGCCACTTGTTAGGATCGGAAGATTCGTTATAAAATTCAGGATAAGCATACTCACCATTGGCGTATGCTTCTGCGTATTTATAAACATCTTCATTATAATAATGGCCGTTGCCACCACCATTCTGGTAGGCCAAATCCTTCATTGTCAGGAATTCCATTGAATTTGCATTCCGAATTCGTTTTGATGGACTTTGCCAATAACCATTAGCTGTCAAAGATACTTGTGGTTTACGTTCTTTTTTCCCTTGTTTAGTTGTTATCAAAATTACACCATAGGCGGCACGCGCACCATAAATAGCAGCAGATGCTGCGTCTTTCAATACGGAGATAGAGGCAATATCGTCCGGATTAACTAAGTTTGCATCCATCTGTACGTTATCGACCAATACTAACGGACTACCACCATTGATAGATGTTGTACCACGAACATTGAAATCAGATCCTTTACCTGGAGCACCGGATTGGATGGTTACATTTAAGTTTGGAACGACACCCTGCAGACCTTGTCCGATATTAGCGATAGGACGGTTTTCCAAAACATCACCCGCTACTTGTGCAACCGCACCGGTCAGGTTGGCTTTCTTTTGTGTACCATAACCTACGACGACAACTTCTTCAAGAGCTTGTGAATCTTCCTTCAAATTGACTTTTAAAGATGATTGTCCGGTGTACTTGATCTCCTGAGTAACATATCCAATAAAAGAAATTTGGATAATAGCTCCTTTGTTTACACCTTCTAATGTAAAGTTACCGTTCATATCGGTAACGCTACCGTTAGTAGTCCCTTTTACTACCACAGATGCACCGGCTACAGGACCTAAGGCATCTTCTACAATACCGGACACTTTCCCATTTTGCTGGGAAATGTTCGTTTCTTGCTTAAACGGTGCAGTTTCGGCAAAAGCACCAACGGGGACAGCTAAGGCTCCCGAAAGCAAAATTAAACTGATAAATTTAGTTTTTTTCAACATAGAGTATATATTTAAAAGAAATAATACATCCTACGAAAATGGCTTTCATCCGTTGAGTGTCTTGTTAGATCAGGCTCATTAGATTTGGCATACTTTTATTGCGTTTTCTGTGTTTTTAAATTAGTTCTATCAGAACTATGGTTTTTGGACATCTTATATCCGGGTCAAAGATATGAATTTTTCATTTCGTTGTGTGTTTTTTATTTAAAAAAAATCCCATCGGCCTCAATTTTAACAATTCCAATTTACAGATCCCTAACATATATCAGGCAATATCAAACATTAGAGTTTATTTTTCTACGAAAACCAACTTGTAGCTCATCTGTTAATCGCATCGATTGTAAAAAATTCACATCTACTACATATAATTCTTTACAAATGCATGAGTTCTGATAGAACTCATACCTTATTTCTTGGTATTAGCCGTTAAAAAATAATCTTATTTTATAATATTGCATATTTGTCTGACTATTTTGTGGTTATGCTATTTTCAATCTGCATAAAATATGATTTTTGTACCTGTTTTTTGACAAGTACAAAAATCATAAGTAATGAAATCCTATATCTGTGTTAAATTATCTAACATCAATTATCCCATATTTGCGAACAAGAAACGGGACGGTAAAGGCGTTTCCGGCATATTGTCTAGCTGCCTCATCGTCTTTATTCATCTGAGGAAAACATACAATAACCTCCCTAAAAGGAAGTGTTTTGTATATTGCTGGTAATCACCGTTATAGTATGTATAAGATTATTAATAAATATTACCCGCTATGGAAAATCAAAAAATATGGGGTAGAAATCTTGTTTTTATGGGGTAGTATTTCGATTTGGACCAACGGGTGTTTTGGAAAAATAGACAATAAGACAATAAGAAATGAACCGTTTGTATGTTTGCCTGCGGCTCAATCACGATCGAAATCAGACAGCACCTCTGCCGTAGTGGCGTTGATTTTCTTGTCCAATACATAAATGCGGTAAGACAGGCTCAGTTCTTTGCCGGGTTCCAAGGTGAATGCCTGTTGTTTGGTCGGCGAAAAATTCCACATGACATCACCGGCCGGCTTGTTGACGGTCTTGTCCCATACGCGCAAAGGTTCAGGATAGTTTAGGTTGGAAGGATCGGCAACGATCAGGATGCAAGCTTTTTCATTTCCGGCGTTTCCCTGGTAATAGCACCAGCGGGCTCTCGAACCGTCAGCTTCGTCGCGGGAAAGTCCTTCTGAGGTGAGCATTTCGGCCGTCTGGTCGTTCCAGTCCTCGCGCGTACGGATACATATGCCGCCATAACGGTAGGCTTCCATGGTGATCGGGCTGGGGCCGGCGAGACGGACAGTGGTATGATAGTCGATATAATAGCCTGGTAAGGATGTCGTCCCGATGTTGATTTCCAGCCGTTCGTTCATCGCTACTTTTTCTGCGGGAGAATCGGGGTAGACCACATGATCCAGTGTTGCGACAAAACCGTTGTCGGATACGCGTTCGAAGTTGCGGAAGCGGACTGTCCCTTGTTTTTTGTGGAGGTTCCAGAAGTCGATCTCGTTTCCTTCGAATGTGGTTTTCGTCCAGGCATACCATAAACCGAAATGATGGTAATGGTCGGCGGGAGAACAATTGGTCATCACTTCGCCACCCAATGTCTTCAAAGGATGGATGAAACCGCTGCGTTTATAGACCGAATCGACGCCTGAGACCGGGTAAACCGTAGCATAGTTGTAAGAGAACAACAGTTTTTCTCCCATCTTATAGTCCAGGGCTTTCCCCGTGTCGACAACGGAACAGGATGTTTCGGAAGGCTGGCAAGAGCCTAAGAACAGAGAAATCAAAAAAACACCAATAGAAAAAATAGCAGTTTTCATAATATGACAATTAAATAATAATCAGTTATCCGGCAGGACCTGCCCGTATCGGCTACAAAAAAACGAATTTTTTTCGTTTCACACAATTCATTCGTGATATCAGATGAAAATAAAACCAGCCGGCAAGCTGCGTTCTGATTGATGAAATATTTCTTTAATCGTTTGCGTGATATGGGGATTTAGCATACCTTTGCATAATAATAACCATAGATGGGAAGAAATTTCTAAATACAATTAAATAACTTAAATTATTATCTTATGTGGTTACTTAATTCTTCTATCGGGAAGAAGCTGATAATGAGTATATCAGGTCTCTTTCTCATTCTGTTCTTGGTGTTCCACTTATGTATGAACATTGCGGCAGTATTTTCTGGTGAAGCGTATAACGTGATTTGCGGTTTGCTGGGTTCTAACTGGTATGCTTTGCTCGGTACATTGGTGTTGGCTGCAGGTGTAGTCGTACACTTTGTGTATGCTATTATCTTGACTCTGCAGAATCGTAAGGCTCGCGGTAACGACCGTTATGCTATCAATGCTCGTCCGAAAGGGGTTGAATGGGCTTCTCAGAACATGTTTGTTTTGGGTGTGATCGTTATCCTGTTCATGGTTTTGCACTTTACTCAGTTCTGGTACAACATGATGTTTGCCGAACTGGCAGGTATTCATGGTGACATTCATCCTCAGGATGGTGCAGCGTTTATCAACTTCTACTTCCAGGGCAATATTGTCAATACAGTATTGTATCTGATTTGGTTCGTTGCTCTGTGGTTCCACCTGACTCACGGTTTTTGGTCTGCTATTCACACAATTGGCTGGAACAATACCGTTTGGTTAAGCCGTTGGGAATGTATCTCTAAATGGGTTGCTACGATTATTTGTGGCTTATTCGCTGTTATCACAGTTATCTTCTACCTGAACGGTGTAGGTGCTTAATTTCGGTATTATTTAATTCAATTTGAAAATAAAATAGTATGACTCAAATAGATTCTAAAATCCCTCAGGGCCCGTTGGCTGAGAAGTGGACAAATTATAAAAATCACCAGAAATTGGTGAATCCCGCAAACAAACGTCGTTTGGATGTCATTGTAGTAGGTACTGGTCTGGCCGGTGCTTCTGCTGCTGCCTCTTTGGCTGAAATGGGATTCAATGTATTGAATTTCTGTATTCAGGACTCTCCCCGTCGTGCTCACTCTATCGCTGCACAGGGTGGTATCAATGCGGCAAAGAATTATCAGAATGATGGTGACTCTGTTTACCGTCTGTTTTACGATACAATCAAAGGTGGTGACTACCGTGCCCGCGAAGCAAACGTTTATCGCTTGGCTGAAGTGTCAAACTCTATTATCGACCAGTGCGTAGCACAGGGTGTACCTTTCGCTCGTGAATACGGCGGTCTGTTGGATAACCGTTCATTCGGTGGTGCTCAGGTATCCCGTACGTTCTATGCCCGCGGTCAGACCGGACAGCAGTTGTTGCTGGGTGCTTACTCTGCATTGAGCCGCCAGATCGGTTTGGGTAAGGTGAAGATGTACACTCGTCACGAAATGTTGGATGTTGTAAAGGTAGACGGTCGCGCTCGCGGTATCATTGCCCGTAACTTGATTACTGGTAAAATCGAACGTTTCGCAGCTCACGCCGTAGTGGTGGCAACAGGTGGTTATGTAAATACATTCTTCTTGTCTACCAACGCGATGGCTTCCAACGGTTCTGCTGCATGGCAGTGCTATAAGAAAGGTGCTTATTTTGCTAACCCTTGTATGGTGCAGATCCACCCGACTTGTGTACCGGTGAAAGGCGACTACCAGTCTAAGTTGACTTTGATGTCTGAATCACTGCGTAACGACGGTCGTATCTGGGTTCCGAAGAAACTGGAAGATGCAAAGGCATTGCAGGCTGGAACTAAGAAAGGTAAAGATATACCTGAAGCAGACCGCGACTACTATCTGGAACGTCGTTATCCGGCATTCGGTAACTTGGTTCCGCGTGACGTGGCTTCGCGTGCCGCTAAAGAACGTTGCGACGCTGGTTTCGGTGTAAACAACACTGGTTTGGCTGTATTCCTCGACTTCTCCGACGCTATCAACCGTCTGGGTAAGGAAGTGGTTAAGCAGAAATACGGTAACCTGTTCGATATGTACGAAGAAATCACTAACGATGATCCGTACGAAACTCCGATGATGATTTATCCTGCATTGCACTACTCAATGGGTGGTCTGTGGGTTGACTATGAATTGATGACTTCTATTCCGGGTCTGTTCGCAATCGGTGAAGCTAACTTCTCTGACCACGGTGCTAACCGTCTGGGTGCTTCTGCTTTGATGCAGGGATTGGCCGATGGTTACTTCGTATTGCCTTACACGATCCAGAACTATCTGTCTGACCAGATCCAGGTTCCGCGTTTCAGCACTGACCTGCCTGAGTTTGCGGAAGCAGAAAAGGCTATCAATGCTCGTATCGCGAAATTGATGAATGTGAAGGGTAAAGAAACAGTAGATTCTATCCACCGCAAATTAGGACATATCATGTGGGAACACGTTGGTATGGCACGTGATGCGGAAGGTTTGAAGGAAGCTATCTCCATGTTGAAAGACCTGAAGAAAGAATTCTGGAGCAATGTATTCATTCCGGGTGAAGCTAACAATATGAACGTGGAATTGGACAAGGCATTGCGTCTGGCAGACTTTATCGAAATCGGTACATTGATGGCACACGATGCGTTAGACCGCGCAGAATCTTGTGGTGGTCACTTCCGTACGGAACATCAGACCGAAGAAGGCGAAGCTATGCGTCATGACGATAAGTTCATGTACGTCTCTTGTTGGGAATACCAGGGCGAAGACAAAGACCCGGTTATGCTGAAGGAAGATTTGAACTATCAGTTCGTTGTTCCTCAAACACGTAACTACAAGAAGTAATAATCATCAATCACAAAAATTAGAATCATGGATAAAGATATAAAGGTAACACTTAAAGTTTGGCGTCAGAAAGGTCCGAAAGATAAAGGACAGTTTGAGACTTACCAAATCGACAAAATCAATCAGAGTGTTTCTTTCTTGGAAATGTTAGACATTTTGAATGAGCGTTTGGTTAGCGAAGGTAAAGAACCTATCGTATTCGACCACGACTGCCGTGAAGGTATCTGCGGTATGTGTTCATTGTATGTAAACGGACATCCACATGGACCGGCAACAGGTGCAACGACCTGTCAGCTCTATATGCGTCGTTTCAATGATGGCGAAACGATTACAATCGAACCGTGGCGTTCTGCCGGTTTCCCGGTAATCCGCGACTTGATGGTGGATCGTTATGCTTACGACAAAATCATCCAGGCAGGTGGTTTTACTTCAGTGAATACCGGTGGTGTGCCTGATGCAAATGCTATTCCTATTCCAAAGAAGGATGCTGACTTGGCTATGGATGCTGCTGCTTGCATTGGTTGCGGTGCTTGTGCTGCTGCTTGTAAGAACGGTTCAGCGATGCTGTTTGTTTCTGCAAAGGTTAGCCAGCTGGCTCTGTTACCTCAGGGTAAGGTGGAAGCGGCTCGCCGTGCGAAAGCGATGGTTGCTAAAATGGACGAACTGGGCTTCGGTAACTGTACCAACACACGCGCTTGTGAAATGGAATGTCCGAAGAACATCTCCGTTAGCAATATCGCCCGTTTGAACCGTGAGTTCATCTCTGCTAAGTTGAAAGACTAATACATTTTATTAGTATATATAGAAAAGGCGGTGTGTCAGAATCTCCTTGTCCCCGCACTTGATGCGGGGCCGCAAAAGGACAGACCTTATCAATCAGATTTTTATAGGGCCGGTTTTAATGCGATCTCGCGTCAAGCGCGGGAACAGGATAGTTTCGACACACCTCCTTTTTTATTTCATCTCTTCCCGTAAAAATGTTTCCAATGTTCCTTTTCCTGGCGACCGTCTTTATTGTCGTGACGACCGTCTTCATCCTATATGAACATTGACTTCATCGTGATAAAGACGGTCGCCAGGACGATGAAGACGGTCGTCAAAATAATGTTCGTTCAAGTCCACAAAAAAGCCGCACTCCCTATAATAAGAATGGATGCGGCCTTTTTGTTGCTTTCCAGTGAAACAGTCTCTCGATTCCCCCTCTGCAAAGACTTTGTTAACCTTAGATCTAAAATACTATGAAAAAAACTCACTGCAAATATAAAGTATATTTACTGAATACGCAAGAGTTGTGATTACATTTTATTGCAAATTTGCCACTTTTTGTTTTAAAATTGACACTGTGTGCGGATTCACTTTGTTATTATATCAATAATCTATCGATTCTGATACTCGAGGGTCGCTTTGAAATCCGCTTCCTGTGTGAAATTTGTCAGGGATGGAATCCAAAATGTCGAACAAGGCTTCCACTGTTTCTGCACGCAGCATGGCAACACGTGTCTGCTTGAAGTCGGCAATACCCTTAAACAACGGAGTTGCTGCTAAATGGCGGCGGATGTGGAGAATCCCCCGGCGTTCATCCAAACGTGCAACACTTTGTTCCACCTGCTTTTTTAGTATGTCCAGATACCAGGAGAAGGATTCGGCAGGCAATAGTTCGCCCGTATTCAGGAAATGTTTCACTTCGCGGAAAATCCAGGGACGGCCTATGCTGCCTCGACCGATCATAACGGCATCCACTCCATATTGTTCGAAACGTTGTTTACAGATTTCGGCGGAAGTGACATCGCCATTACCGATGATAGGGATCTGCATGCGGGGATTCTTTTTTACCTCGCCGATCAGTGTCCAGTCTGCCTCTCCGGTATACATCTGTGCTCGGGTACGTCCGTGGATGGAAAGGGCGGCGATACCGCAATCTTGCAGCTGTTCAGCCAGGTCTACGATGATCCGGTTGTCGGCATCCCAGCCTAAGCGTGTCTTTACGGTGACGGGGATGTTCACCGCTTTAACGACTTCGCGAGTGATGTCCAGCATCAGCGGGATATTGCGCAGCATGCCGGCACCAGCTCCTTTGCCTGCTACCCGTTTGACCGGACAACCGAAATTGATGTCGAGAATGTCCGGATGAGCAGCCTCGCAAATTTGTGCGGCTTCGACCATTGTCGGAACATCGCGACCGTATATCTGGATGGCGACCGGACGTTCTTCATTTGCCACATTCAGTTTTTGCTGTGTTTTGTTTACACTGCGGATCAGGGCATCTGCCGAAACGAATTCGGTATAAACCATATCGGCACCAAAACGTTTACACATCAACCGGAAAGAAACATCTGTAACATCTTCCATCGGAGCCAGGAAGACAGGGCGTTCGCCTAAATCTATTGTACCTATTTTCATATTTATCGTCAATAACGACTACAAAGGTACTGATTTCGGGGTAAAAACAGGAGGAAAAGTGTTTCTACTAATAAATATAGTGAAATAACTATATCGTATAGTTGTATTACTAAATAATATAGTTATATTTGTGCATTCCTTTAATAAAAAACGAATTATGGTCAGATTGACATCAAAAGAAGAAGAGATATTGGGCTACTTTTGGACGAAAGGTCCCTTGTTTGTTCGCGAGTTACTTGACTTGCAGGAAGAGCCCAGGCCGCATTATAACACTTTGTCCACGATTGTCCGCTCGCTGGAAGAAAAGGGATATATCGGATACAAGGTGTATGGTAATACACACCAATATTATGCATTGGTATCGGAAGACGATTACCGGCGTAATTCTCTGAAACAAGTGATCGACAAATATTATGATAACTCGTACACCCGTGTCGTTTCGACGTTGATAGAAGAGGAGGCGCTTACGATTGACGAGTTGCAGGAGTTGATCCGGCAGATCGAAAACAAGTAAAAACGAATGTCTATGGAAGTCTTTCTTCTATACATATTAAAATCCGGTATTTGTCTGGCTGTGTTCTACGTCTGTTTTAAGGCGTTGTTTAGCAATGACACGTTTTTCCGGTTCAACCGCCGGATATTGTTGGTGGGAACAGGGATCTGTATGCTTCTTCCACTCTGCCGGATCAAAACATCCCAGCCTCTTCCTTTTAGTTATACGACCAGTCAATGGGAGATGGTTTTCCATGAAGAAGAAGTAAATCTGCTTCCGGCTCCGGATAAGGAAGAAGTGCTTACGGGTATGACGGGGCAGAAGGAGACTTCCGTTCCCTGGGTAGGGATTATCGGGATTGTTTATTTTATAGGCTGTTGTATATGTTTGGTTACAACGGTTTTGTCATTCAGGAAAATGTATCAGCTGTCGAGGAGTGGTAGGAAATTGCAACAGGGGAAGTACACGTTGATCCTGCTTCCTGGCTCCTTGTCTCCTTTCAGTTGGGGGCGTTATATCTTCTTGTCGGAAGACGATTACCGGGATCATCCGGATGAAATCCTTACACACGAGAAAATGCACCTTCGCCATAACCATTCGGTCGATCTGGCCTATATGGAAATGATCCTTCTGCTACAATGGTTGAATCCTGCCGTGTGGCTGTTGAAAAGGGAGTTGCGGGACATACACGAGTATCAGGCGGATAAAGGTGTGCTCAATCAAGGCATCGATGCAACGAAATATCAACTATTGCTTGTGAAAAAAGCTGTCGGCTCCAGCCTCTACACTCTTGCCAACAGCTTCAATCACAGTAAAATTAAAAAACGTATTACTATGATGTTAAAAAAGAAATCGAACAATTGGGCCCGGTTGAAGCTTGCGCTCCTGGTCCCGGTAGGCCTCGCGGCCTTAAGTGCGTTCGCTCGTCCGGAGGTGGGTTCACCACCGGAAGCGACCGGAGAAATTCATCTATCAGTTAACAAAAGTACGGTAAATCAGGAAACTGTGCAACAGGATCATGCTGTTTTCCTCACCTACAAAGTGTCTGGTTCGGAAGATTTGAACCGTCTTGTATGCAAAACGCTGGATAGGATCAGAACGCGAGTTGCGGAAGGTCAATTCAAGAACACTTTGGAAGTGACTATCAATCCGGCTTTTGAGGATGTCCCTGCTTCTTATTTGGAAAAGGTTAAAGCGGTTTTGGAGGAAAAAGGGATTAAATGCAAGATCGACAAGACTGTCCCGAACACGGTCATGGATGATGTAGCTAAACCTTACCGTAAGAATGACGATGCGGTTTTTCTAATTCAGAACAAAAAGATTGTCGCCGCACTTAGCATAGAAAGGTTCAGTGCAAATCAGAATGATTCTCGGTTGAATCAGATATCCAAGTCGGTTCCTTTGATCCTTCAACCTGAGAATTCCAAAGTATCCAGACAAGAGGTGGAAAAGCTCAAAGGGTTGTTGGAGAAAAAAGGATGGGTCTGCAAAATCAATATGAACGCTTTCAAAATCGGAGACGCTGCTCCGCCACCGCCACCATCACTTCCTCCTGCGGGACAGGTTGTTTTCAGCTATCGGGACGGACAACCGGATCAGCAATTTGTTCTATATGATCGTCATGACAAGCCGGGGTCTAACCTCGGACAACGTATAGACAAGATCTATAGCGATAATATTACGAAAGTAACTGTCAGGATCAACAAAAAAGCTCCTAAAGAGTTGCTGGAAACCGTCAAGCAAGAATTGAAGAAAAAGATCGATTATCCTGTCCGGTACGAAATACTGCAATTCGTCGACTAAGGATCAGGGGTATAAAGTATAGCCTTGTCTTCCTCTCCGTTTGCAAACTCCAATCTGGGGGGAGTGAACGGGGAGGTATAACCTCTTCACAGAAGAGATTACCTATTGAAGAATGTTACTATCTTTGTCCTTTCAAAAGAAAGATCCAGATGATACATAAAATAGGAATACTCATTCTCATTTGTCTTTTCACTGCCTGTTCTTCTTCCGGACAGAACGAGATTCCGACCACCGGTGAACTTCTCCGGCAGGCTGCCTTTTACAGAGAAAGGTTGCAGTTTCTCCCGGCATTAGAGACCTATCGACAGGCGATCGGGCAGGCGGAGAAGGAAAAAGACAGCGTCGCCCTTTCCATTGCCTACCTGGAAACAGGAAAAATTTACCGGAAACAATCATTGAAGCAGAAAGCACTGGAAAACGAAAATGTAGCATTAAGCTATATCCTGAATCCTGCCAGTGATTCACTAAGGCTGGAACTTTATCGGGAAATAGGGGATGTTTATTCCTTATCCGGACAGGCAGACAGCGCCTTTTATTATTACGAAAAGGCCGGTTGCCGGATAAAGCAGGCAAAGATCTTGCAACAGAATGGAAGTTATAAAGAGGCGGAAACTTTACTAAAAGAGGAATCGGGACAAACGATTCCACGGAAAGAGAAAGCGGAAATATATTTAGCTCTGGCAGATTTGCAGATTGCTTTGGGAAAATTAGATGAAGCCGAAAAGAATTTAAGTGAAGTTCCTTCTTCCCATCCGCATCTATATGCGGCCCTGTCCCGCATAGCCCAAAGCCGTGGAGACAGCCTGCAAGCTGATTTCTACCACAAAAGCTACCTCCATCACTTATCCGTCCTGCGACAGGAAAAAGAACAAAATCAAATTACTCAACTCCTTCGTACCTCGGAACAGAAAGAATGGGAAAAACGTTTAACCGATAGCCAAAAGGCACAAAAAGAACAAATATATGTCTGGGTCACGCTACTTGTCTCTTGCAGTACCGGAATCTGGGGATATTCCCGCTACCGGCAGAAAAGAAATGTCGTTTCCCTGTCCGAAACAGATTTCTTTTCTTCAGAAATCTACCTGCGCTTCCACCGAAAAGAAGAATGGAAACCGTCCCCCAAAGACTGGGAAGAACTATTACAAGCGCTCAACCGGACCTATCCGGAGTTTCGCGAACGGCTGAAAAAAGAAGTACCGAAGCTTAGCGAACAGGAATGGCGCATGTGCTGCCTGATTAAGATGGGAATTCCCCCTTCGACCGCAGCCATGCTTCTCTGCTGTACCAACCAGGCGATTTCGATGCGCCGCGTACGCCTGTACCAGAAAATAACAGGTGAAAAGGGGACGCCGGAGCTATGCGACTCCTTGATCCATGATTTTTAAGCAGATGTGAACTGATGTGAAACCGACAAGAAAGCCGTATTCCCTACTTTTGACAGAAAAAAGCGTATGAAAAAGATGTTGTTCGGGCTTATAACAGCCATTGCCACTTTTACCGGATGCGAATCAGATCAATCTGCCAGCAAATTACCCCGGATCGATCTGACAGCAACGAGTTTCACTTCCGGTCAAATAGAGATTGCAGACGAAATCGAATTCATCGAATATGTTCCGTTGGAACTGACGGATGAATCCTTGATCGCAGACGTATTGGATTTGTGTGTTTCAGACGAATATATCTTCGTCTATTCCACCCGTCAGGACGGTGTCTTGCAGTTCGACCGGAAAGGGAAGTTCTTGCGCTGCATCGCTAAAACAGGAAACGGGCCGGGGGAAACCGGACAGATCATTTCGCTAACCGTAGACGAAGAGAACCGCCTCTTCTGTGTCAGCGAATACTTCTCCACCTCTTTCTACTCCTTTGATGGAGAATTTATCAAAAAGATAGAGAATCCGCGCCCTTACTCGTACCAATTCTCTGTCGGTCCGAATACGATGGCGGAATTAGGGAGGATGTATGTTCCTATGAACACGCCGGGTATGTTCAGTCTCGGAGTCTTTAATTGGGCCACAGACGATACGATCGCATTCCGGCATACGATCGGGGATATGGATCTGATGCCGTTGGAAGAAACGAGCCTGAAAGGTTGGATATTCAGCGGCAGTAAGGACGGCATACTATGCTATTCGGAAGGGATAGACACGGTCTGGGATGTAAATGCAAGAAATATCGCTCCGGCTTTTCTTATCAACACGGGATATTCTGCCGAGGAAGAAAAAGAAATGCGCTCTTCCAAGACCGGTAATGAGGCGGTAGACGGGAAATATAGCGTCTTCAGCTTCTTTGAGACACCCCGGCATTACTTCGTTAAATGTTTCGAAGGTTCCAACCAATCCAAATTCTATTTGTACGGTTTGGATAAGGCTACCGGTGAGTTGAAACGTGAAACTTCTCCGATCAATGCCCAGGAATTATTCAAAAACAACTGGACGCTGGCAGGAATAGGCCTCCGAAATACGAAAGACAACGGTCTTCCTATCTGGCCTTACCTGTCTTATCCCGGCAAAAAACAAATGGTACAGTTTAATACAGCCGTGGAAATCGAATATCTCAAAGAGAAATATCCTGACCTCAAGAAGCATCTAGTCCTGCAACAGATAACGGAAGATTCAAATCCGCTCATCACGATTTATCAGTTGCGCTGATCTTCTCGGATATTATTCCTACCTTTGCGAACGAACCAGTAAATGTATAAGAACTTGAACGAGAAAGATTTTGAAATAATGGCGCCTGTCGGTTCGTACGAATCGCTGATGGCGGCTATCCAGGGAGGAGCCGATTCTATTTATTTCGGTATTGAAGGATTGAATATGCGTTCGCGCTCTTCCAATAACTTTACGACGGACGACTTGCGCAAGATCGTTGCGATCTGCCGTGAGCATGGTATTAAAAGCTATTTGACCGTTAATACTGTTATATATGGCGAGGATTTGCCTTTGATGCGTGAGATTATCGACGCGGCGAAGGAGGCGGAAGTCTCTGCAATCATTGCGGCTGATGTGGCGGCCATGAACTATGCGAACAGTATCGGGCAAGAGGTACATCTCTCCACGCAGCTCAATATCTCCAATGCGGAAGCGCTGAAATTCTATGCCCGTTTTGCCGATGTCGTCGTCCTGGCACGCGAGCTGAACCTGAAACAAGTGCACGAAATCTACCAGCAGATCGTCGACCAGCAGATCACAGGGCCGAAAGGAGAACTGATCCGCATCGAAATGTTTGCCCATGGAGCCCTCTGTATGGCCGTTTCCGGTAAATGCTACCTGAGCTTGCACGAGATGAACGCTTCCGCCAACCGGGGAGCCTGCATGCAGATCTGCCGGCGTGCTTATTCGGTAAAAGACAAAGACAGCAATATTGAACTGGATATCGAAAACCAGTATATCATGTCGCCTAAAGACCTGAAAACAATTCATTTCATGAATAAGATGATGGATGCAGGCGTACGGGTATTCAAGATCGAAGGACGTGCCCGCGGTCCCGAATATGTCCGTCTGGTGACCGAATGTTATAAGGAAGCCGTACGTGCCTACTGCAACGGCACGTTCGACGAAGAGAAAGTTGCCACTTGGGACGAACGCCTGCGTAGTGTGTTCAACCGGGGATTCTGGGACGGTTATTACCTGGGGCAACGGTTGGGTGAATGGAGTAGTAAATATGGTTCCGGCGCGACAAAGAAGAAAGTGTATGTCGCCAAAGGGATCAAATATTTTGACAAGATCGGTGTGGCTGAGTTCGAAATGGAATCCGGCAGCCTGAAAGTGGGCGATGAGATCCTGATTACCGGACCGACAACGGGTGCGGTCATGCAAACAATAGAAGAAATCCGCGTAGATTTGAAACCGGTGGATGAAACCGTCAAAGGCGAACGATTCTCCTTTAAGGTGAACGAGAAGATCCGTCCGTCCGACCGGTTGTATAAAATGGAAAAGGTTCAACTTGAAAAAGTATTTGAATGATGAAAGAGTATATTTTTAAACTGACAGACAAGGTTCGCGATTACGAATGCGACCTGCAGGGAGTGGTCAACAACTCCAACTACCAGCATTATATGGAACATACCCGGCATGAATTCCTTGAATCACTCGGCGAGAACTTCGGAAAGATGCACGAAAAAGGGGTTGACGGATTTGTGTCGCGGGTAGAAATCCAGTATAAGACCTCGCTTAAGAGCGGCGATAGCTACATCTCTTGCCTCAATGTCTATAAAAAGGGTGTCAAGCTCGTCTTCGAACAGGATATTTACAGAGCTTCCGACAATGCGCTGGCAACGAAAGGGATCGTCGAGTCGGTTATCGTTGAGAACGGAAAGCTGACACGCGGTGAATATTTCGATGAAATGCTAAAAAGAATAGAACATACATGACAGACAAACTGATTTACCAAATAGGCCTTACTATGATAAACGGCGTGGGAGATATCCTGGCACGCCATCTCCTGCAGACCTTGGGCGATGCAGAAGCCGTGTTTGCTGAAAAGCAACAGTTGTTAGGAAGAATCCCCGGTATCGGCAGCCATCTCGCTGCCGAGATCAAGCGCCCGGAAATCCTCCAACGGGCGGAAAAAGAGTTGGCGTTTATCGAGAAAAATAATATTTCCTGTTATTACCTGACTGATGCAGATTATCCGGCACGCCTAAGAGAATGTCCGGATGCTCCCATACTTTTCTATTTCAAGGGAAATACAAATCTTGATGCAAGCCGTATCATCAGTGTCGTAGGTACTCGTAACGCGACCGAATACGGCCGGGGGCTTACCGAATCCCTTATAAAAGACCTGGCAGAGGCGATTCCTAATTTGTTGGTCGTGAGCGGACTGGCTTACGGTATCGATATCTGTGCCCACCGGAGCGCCTTACACAACCAACTGCCGACCGTTGCCGTATTGGCGCATGGTCTGGACCGTATCTATCCTTCCAGCCATCGGAATACGGCTGTGGAAATGCTGGAATCAGGCGGTTTGTTGACCGACTTTCCCAGCGGGACAGAACCGGACCGCCCTAATTTCCTCCGGCGGAACCGGATTGTCGCTGGAATGTCGGATTGTACGATCGTGGTTGAATCGGCTGAGAAAGGAGGTTCTCTGGTGACTGCCGATATTGCATTTTCTTATGGCCGGGATGTCTATAGCTTTCCTGGACGTGTCGGCGACAGCCATTCCAAAGGATGCAACAACTTGATCCGACAAAATAAAGCCGGCCTGATTACTTCTGCCGACGACTTGCTATCTGCTCTTTGTTGGGATATCCAAGCTACGGCTACTCCCGCTCAAACGGAACTGTTTTTCGCCGATACGGATGTTTCCGTCCCGGAACAAAATCCGGTTTTAGCCATCATGCGAACGCGGAACGAAATTCATATCAACGAGCTTGCCTTAGTATTGGAGATGCCGGTGCATCAACTTTCTACGCTATTGTTCGAACTGGAAATAAACGGGAAAATAAAAGCGTTACCGGGGAATATCTATAAACTGTCCTGATCGTCCTTTTCATGTATGGTTTGTATGTGGGAGAGAAACGAAACCTCTATAAACAATTAAAGGCTGTCTCACGACAACCCCTAACCAACTTTGTTAACCTTAAATCTAATACTATTATGAAAAAACCACATTACAAAGATACACTTGTCAAGAGCATTTGTCAAGCATTTTACCGCTAATACTTGTTAACTGGATAGGTGTAAATAGCAAAAAGATTTTAATCGGCTATAAAGAGTCTTTTAAGCCGTACTATTTTGTTAAATCAAGCCCTTGGAACAGGTATGGATAGTCCGTTTCTATCACATCGGGACAAGTGCCGATCTCCGACTGATAACCGGCGATTTTCTCGGCTTCCGTTTTCGCACGGTCGTGTGTCGGAGCAACGGAAATCATGCACATGACTCCATTTCGGTGTAGGGCATCATACAACGCTTGCTGTTCGGGCTTCATCTTCGGGCCGACATAAACCATCACCTGTCTCCAGGGAATGCCGGCTTTCTCATATTTATCGAATTCTTCCCGGTTCTTACACCAGCAGGAAAACATCGCATCCGGTTCTCGGTCGAGATAGTAGCGGGCCTGACCGGCGTTATGTACTGTGTACATGACGTTGACAGGTTTTTCCTTTTCTATAAAATCAGCCATGACTTCCAAAGGTACATCCTTGATATCCAAATTCAGGATTGTTTTGCCCTTGCTCCATTCCAGGCATTCTTTTAAAGTTGGAATCTTAAAAGCTGTCACGTTGCCATTCCGGTCTACCAGATTGAATTGTTGCAGTTCTGCATATGTGTAATCCGAAACCTTTCCTTTTCCGGTAGTTGTCCGGTCGATGGTTTCGTCATGCATCAGTACGATCACTCCGTCTTTTGTCAAACGTGGATCTATCTCGAAAAACGACTCCATATAGGACAGGGTCTTTTCGAATGATTCGATGCAGTTCTCCGGATAGCCGTCCAGCATTCCGCCACGATGTCCACTGATTACAATCGGACGGTCGGGAGCATATCGGAAATAGGCATGCAGATCCCGGCTGTTTTTTACAGTAATATGATGAGGATTTTGTTTTTTGTCCGCAGCCGAAAGATTCCCGGCAGGCATAAAACCTCCTAAAAGGACCACTAAAATAAAAGATAGTATTTTCATGATATTCGTATTTACATAGATTACTTATCGATTACAAGGCTTAAAAGTAAGACTTTTTTACCAGTGCCATACTACAAAATGCGCTACAAAAACATGAAAATATGACCGGAAATAAGAAATCAAGGGAAGAGGTAGGTATATAAAAAATTAAGGATTGTCATCCCGACAACCCCTAACCAACTTTGTTAACCTTAAATCTAATACTATTATGAAAAAACCATAATACAAAGATATACTCTCCAAGCTTGTTTGTCAAGCTTTTTGTTTGTAATGTATGTTAATGCTTAATGGCCGTTTTGCTAAGAAATGTTGGTTGTTTTTAAACTATACAGATTACATTCAAAAACTGTTAATTTTAATACTTGCATGCCTTTCCTTCACTGGAAAAAGTACATCCCTGCTTCAAAAAATATCCCTTTGTCACATATAAAACCATTTTACCCCTATGCTATTCTTTAATTGTCGGTTGTGATTATATAATCGCTGGCACTGATTATATAATTGCCGGCACTGATTTTATAATCACTGTCACTGATTATAGAATAATAGCAGGGTGAGACAAGAAATATAGGGCAGGGGGAGAGTTTTTGGTGTGGCTGATTACAGATAAATTCCTTTTTCCGGAGGATGCAGGAAATAGATACCGAATCATTAATACAAATTAACGTATTATCCCTTGTGTATTTACGACAAATTCGTAGATTTGCGATACGATCGTAAAAATAATATAGAAAATGGAAAGATTAACAAGACAGGAAGAGGATGTGATGCGCTGGATCTGGCAGATCGAGCCGTGTTTTATCAAAGACATCCTGGCGAAGTATGAAGAGCCTAAGCCTCCTTATACGACACTCGCTTCTATTGTGAAGAATCTGGAACGTAAGAAGTACGTGAAAGCGAAACGTTACGGAAATACTTACGAATACAGGCCGTTGATCCCACAGGAAGAATATAAACGGACGTTTATGGGAAGTGTGGTGAACAACTATTTCGAGAACTCTTACAAGGAAATGGTCTCCTTCTTTGCTAAGGAACAGAAGATTTCGACTGATGAGTTGAAAGAGATTATCGACATGATTGAAAAAGGACGAGAATAAACCGTTAAATACATAATGCCATGACACCGGAATTTGCCTACTTCTTGAAGGTAAATGTAGCTTTTATACTCCTTTATGCCTTCTACCGGTTGTTCTTTTACAAGGACACCTTCTTCAAATTGCGCCGTACCATCTTGTTGGCATTCTTTGGAGTGTCATTGCTTTATCCGCTGATGAATATTCAAGATTGGGTCCGGGAGCAGGAGCCGATGGTGGAAGTCATACAAATGTATTCGGCTATTTTACCCGAAACGACGATAACCCCCGATAATCTTCCTGAAACCAACTGGCATGATCTGTTGCTTTCTGGTGTTTCTTATCTTTATTGGGGCGGTGTAATTGCCTTGTTGCTCCGCTTTTTAGTACAGTTGAGCAGCATCTTGTTGCTGGCACGGCGGTCGGAAGTGGCCTTGATCCGTAATGTTCGTGTACATCTATTGAGTAAACCGGCCGGTCCTTTTTCTTTTTTCCGGCTGGTATTCCTGCATCCCGACAGCCATTCCGAGAAAGAGATCGATGAGATTTTGACACACGAGTGTACGCATGTCAACCAGTGGCATTCGATCGACGTGATTATTTGCGAATTGGTTTGTATCATCTGTTGGGTGAATCCGTTTGTTTGGCTGTTGAAAAGGGAAGTGCGTCATAACCTGGAATATCTGGCGGACGATACGGTACTTGAATCGGGCTATGACAGCCGTAGCTACCAGTACCACCTTTTGGGGTTGGCACATACCAATAGATCGGCGACCTCTTTATCCAATAACTTTAATATGCTGCATCTGAAAAACCGGATCAGCATGATGAATAAGAAACGTTCCCGGAGTATAGGGAAGACGAAGTACCTGATTTTTATACCGGTTGTGGGTGTCTTGCTGATTTTGAGCAATGTCGATGCTTCGGCCCGGATCACAGACGAATTGACGGAAAGTACATTTGCCGATGTCCTGCTGCCGGAGGCTATCTTGCCATTTCCTTTTGCCGGTGATGCTTCCCCCGCTGAAAAGCGTGAGGAGTATGTGTTATCTGAGGAAGGGATCGAGGCTGTCAAACGTGCCCGTAACCAGATCTTTACCGTTGTGGAGGTAATGCCGGAATTTCCGGGCGGACAGGGTGCTCTGCTGAAATTCCTGGCAACGAATGTCAGATATCCGGAATCGGCCGTTAAAAATGGCATAGAGGGACGGGTTAGCTGTTCTTTCGTGGTTGGAAAAGACGGGGCTATCTCGGAGGCGGAAGTGATCCGTGGGGTAAGCCCGGAACTGAATGAGGAGGCTTTGCGCGTGATAAACTCCATGCCGGTATGGTCGCCGGGAAAACAGCGGGGCGAAGCGGTTAATGTGAAATATACGGTACCGGTAACTTTCCGGCTTTCCGGTGGAAAGAAAAAAACATCTTCGCGTATTGCGCAGAGGCTGATTAAAGAAGTCGATACGTCCGGCCGTGTCTTTACGGTCGTGCAGCATATGCCGGAATTTCCGGGTGGACAGACCTCGTTGTTGAAATATCTGGCAACACGCATAAAATATCCGACTATTGCCCAGGAGAATGGAATACAAGGTCGTGTCTCTTGCTCTTTCGTTGTCGACACGGATGGAAGTTTGAAAGATATTGAAGTGATCCGTGGAATCGATCCTTCGCTGGACAGGGAGGCTGTCCGCGTGATTCGGGAAATGCCGAAGTGGAATCCTGGCGTACAAAACAATATGGCTGTAGCTGTAAAATATACGGTTCCGGTTACTTTCCGTTTGCAGTAATCGACCGGAATAGGTCATTAATACGATACCATTATGAAATGTAAGTTTTCTCTATTACTGTTTCTTTGCGTACTGTCCCTTTGGGGGCAGGCGCAGAGTTTTAATCTTCAGGAATTGGTCAACAGGAAACAATTTCAGGAAGTTGTAGCGCGTGCGGACAGTCTTACTCCCGCCGATTCAGCCGATTATGCCACGATGTCGGCAATCGGGCAAGCCTATGAGGGGCTATTGCGCTATAAGGATGCCTATCTGTGCTTTTCCTATTGCCTGAAGATGGATACGAACAATGTGGATGCGTTGAATGCCGTTGCCAGGAATGCGATCAATTTCGGAAGGATAGCGGAAGCTAAACAATGCTATCATAAAGTATTGGAGGCCGACAGCATGAATTTCTATGCGAACTATCAGTTGGCACGTCTCTATTATCAGTTGGGTGATTATGGTAAAGCTACGGAACATTATCATATACTTGCTTCCATCGAAGGTGAAAATCCTTCTATCCTGACCGGTCTGGCTGATTGTCATATCAAAAGAGGGACCGGCCCTAATACGATGATTGCCCTTTCTCTGTATGCCCGTGCTCTGGAGCTGAACCCGGAAAATGTGCGTGTAGCTTCTTCTCTGATAAACACGTTATTACGGATGGGAGACGGGAAGGGTGCTTTGCAGGTGTGCGATACCGCCTTGTTTTATAATCCGGATAATAGCCAGATACGGCAGAGTAAAGGGATGGCTCTCTATATGACGAAAGATTATAAGCAGGCTGATACGATCTATACCAGTCTGTTGGCCGATGGCGATTCTTCTTTCTTGAATCTTAAATATGCAGGGGCGGCCCGCTATATGTCCGGTCATGCGCTTGATGGGGTCGAACTGTTGGAGAAAGCCTTTGAAATAGATTCGACGGATGTGGAAACTGCCATGTTATATGGTGCTTCCCTGGGAAAAACATACGATCGTAAACGGGCTTACGAACTTTTCGATCTGGCGGAAACGAATATGCAGCCGAAAAAATTCCTCGTCAATATGTTGACGACCTTCCGAGGTGATGCCTTGGAAAGGGACGGCCGTTGGCCTGAAGCGGAAAAGCTGTATTATGCCGCATGGAAGGAAGACCCTAGCCAGTTGCACTTCCTGTATAAGATCAGCACACAATACTGGGATGTCGATCCGGGACTCTTCCAGCAGGAGGAAAAATTGCAAAAGACGATTTTCAGTAGATACACTTATCTGACGGCCTATATGAAGACAGACAAGTCGCAAAAGTATCTTTATAATTACCGCCCTTTCTTGGAAGCGGTTTGTGAAGATGCCTTTTTTCGGAATGCCGACGAAGTGACGATGTTGGCTCCCGATGGGAAGAAGACGAAGTTGGCTGTCGCTGATCTGCGTGCCTTGGTCGCCCAGTTACCACAAATGCCGGAAGATGAACGTTTGAGGCGCGAGAAGATGCAGGAACATATTAAAAAAGCCAGGGAAAAAGAAAAGGAATTGCGTAAAAGCGGTGCTAAACTCGATACGCTCGCCCTGAGTAAGGAAGAAAAAGAGAAAGCACGGAAAATGTTGAAAGACGCCGGCTTGGAATAGGTAGAATATCTGAACAATATAATCGATGTAAATATGGAACAGCTCCGTCTGACGATCTCGTATCTGATTTAAAGCCGGGTGATGATCCTGTGTTGGTGTTAGTTACTTTAAAAGATTAAACGATAGATTATGTATAGAAATGTATTCTTGTTTAGTGTAGTCATGCTCCTTTCAGCCTGTGCGGGAAAGAATGTCGAGCAGCCAGTAACTGACGAAGTCGAACCTATGGAGCCGGAATATCCGATAACCGTTCCGTTCGAGGCGGGAGTCGGTGTCGAGCGGGAGATTAAGCTGAGCGATATTGCCGATTCCGTACAGTATGTTCCGTTGGAAACGAATGATAAGTGCCTGATCGATTTCATAAATTCAGGGAAGGTGGTAAAGACTGGTAAATATTGGTTCGTATCCAGTAATACGAGGTTGTATCAATATACGGCGGATGGAAAGTTTGTCAGGAACATCGGTTCGAGGGGTGGTGGCCCTGGACAATTCAACTATTTCCAGCAGATAGATGTGAACGAGGATACAGGATTGATCTTTATGTTGACGACTTCCGGGAAAGTTAATGTCTATGAGATGGAAACCGGAAAATTCCTTTATGACATAAAGATACCGGATAAGGAAACGGCGCAATTTGCCATGTTGAATGATACCCTGGTGGCAGCCTTCATGTTGAATAGCAGCGGACAGCAAAAAGAACGTATCTATATCTCCGGTCAAAAAGGGAATATATTGAATACCTTTTATCGTTCAGACCTGTTTGAAGTCAAAAGTGGAACTCGGTGGCTGATGATGAGTGGCATAGACAGATATATGTTCCGTTATAAAGATTTGATTTGCTACAAAGAGTTCTACAATGATACCCTGTTCGTTGTGACGGAAAAAGAACTCCAACCCCGTTATGTCTTCGATTTAGGCAAATATTCCATCCCTATTGACTGCCGTATGGAAGCTTGCGACGGTGACTGGAAGACTTACAATACGGTTGCTGCTCCATATATCCGCAACCAAGTGATAGAAACCGATTCATTGCTTTTTATGCCTTATAATTACTGGGCGGGAGAAAAACAGCGGGAGCGTCATATGGTGCTTTATGACAAAAAGACGAAAGAATGTTTTTCCGTTCCCAGTGGTTATATAAAGAATGATTTTCCCGGTGCGCTACCTTTGCGCCCGGCAACTTCTTTGGATCGGAATATTCTGGTCTCTGTCTGGGAAGTAGGTGATCTTATGAAAGAAGCAGAAAAGAATCCGGCTGTTCTGGAACATCCCCAATTGAAAAAACTGACTGAAGATGATAATCCGGTACTGATGGTCGTTTATATGAAATAAGCTATGATGCATTTTGCTGGATTGTTACTATTGATAGGGCTGGTTGTCGGTTGCTCGCCGGAACAATCGGTTCCAGTCCGTGTCGGTTACGTGGAAACGGATGTTCCCTCAAGTAACCAGTGCGTGGAAATAACCGGTGCTTTTCAGGGTCGGCCGTATCAGTTACGAATGGCATATTCTCTGAATGGAAATGTGAACTATAAGGTGTTGAATAAGATGCCTTACATTGTACAAGATACGGTTTTGCGTATATCTATGGTAGTCGAACCTGTACACAAACATACGGCTCGTTTTACATTGGATGTCGGTTCGATGCAGATTGTCGAGGAGGCTGAATTGGAAGATGTCCTACACAGTATCTTACTGGAAACTTATTCCGACCGCTCTTTTACTTCTTCAGATACGATTCCGCTTACTTCCTATTCCAGTGGAGCTTTATACGAAGTAATGGTGGACGGACAATTACAACAGGGCGGGAGTTATTGCAATGTTCGGAATGCCAAGCTACCGCCGAAAGAGTGGCATAAAACTTTTGGTATGAAAGAATATATCTGGTTCGAGCTTTTGTTTACTGGAAAGTAGACGGTGTGCTGTGTTTTTTCAATCCTTTTATTGCGTGAGGCAATAACAAAATATATCTTTGCCATTGGCTACAAATGAGATATTCGTTACGAAGTAATAACGATTGATAAGTGCCTGTTCGTAGAAGAATATATCCGTGGATAACAATTAAATAAAGGGATTGTGATGGTGAAGAAATACCTGTCTCTTTTGCTTATATGCTTGTTTGCCTGGCCTGCGATGGCAGGGGAGCGCAAGAAAGTCGCTGTCGTATTAGGCGGTGGCGGAGCAAAAGGTGTGGCGCATATCGGGGTATTGAAAGTGTTGGAGGAAGCCGGTGTACCTATCGATATCGTGGCTGGGACCAGTATGGGAGCGATTGTCGGAGGTTTGTATGCGATCGGTTACAGCCCGGACGAAATCAAGGAAATGGTAGAGGCGCAAGATTGGGATATGTTGTTGAGTGACAAAGTGAAACGTAGCCATCTTCTCTTCCCTGAAAAAGAGAAGGCGGAGCGCTATATAGTCTCTTTACCTTTCGGGTTGGAGAAGAAAGACAGGGTGATTGACGGGGTTGTAAAAGGCCAGAACTTGCAAAACCTCTTTTCGGACTTGACGATCGGTTATCACGATTCGGTCGATTTCAATTTGTTTCAGATTCCGTTTGCCTGTGTGGCAGTCGATATGGTCAGTGGAAAAGATTATATATTCCATAAAGGCAGCCTTCCGCTTGCCATGCGTGCCAGTATGGCGATTCCGGCAGTGTTTACCCCTGTCCGGCTGGATAGTATGGTGCTTGTCGATGGTGGGTTGAACAATAACTATCCGGTGGATGTCGCACTTGCTATGGGGGCGGATATCATTATCGGTGTGGATCTGGCAACGAGCGATTTGCGTACTTACGACCGTCTACATTCTCCCGGTGATATCGCAACGCAGATCATCGCTTTACATGGCTATGACAAATATGCGCGGAACCGTGACCGGACTGATTTGCTGTTTCGTCCGGATATGGAACCTTACCGTTCCTCCAGTTTTGCTCCTGCCGCTCTCGATACGATGTTGCACAGGGGGGAAGCCGAGGCTCGCTGTCGTTGGAACGAAATCATGGCTTTGAAGCGTAAGATCGGCCTTTCGGATACTGATACCTTTTCCATACAGGCACGGCGTCTGGCACATCGTCCCGTTTTGCCTGCCGATACTTTCTATGTCCGTCATATCCGTTTTGACGGAGCTGATCCGCGCGATCTAAACTGGTTGCATCGTATCTGTGCGCTGAAGGAGAACAGCCATATTACATTGAAAGAACTGCGCAAATCCATGTCTATCCTGGTCGGGACAAATGCCTATGCTTATGTGAACTACAAGTTGACTGGAGAGAGCCAGCAGGATCTGGTCCTGACCTTGCAACCTAAATCGGAAAGTTCTGTGAATTTGGGTATACGTTTCGATTCGGAGGAAATTATCGGAGTGTTGGTGAATGCTACTTATCATAAGGGGAAACGGAATCATTCCCGTTTTGCTTTTACCGGGCGTGTGGGGAGTAAGATATCCTCTGCGATGCTGGATTACTCGATAGAACGTTCTCCGCTGCGCAATTTCAATTTGTCGTATAAGTTCAGCTATAATAATTTGGACATTTATGAAAAGGGAGATAAAAGGTTCAACACTACCTATACGCACCATCTTGCCGAATTTGCTTATTCGGATATGAACTGGTTGAGCTTCAAAGTGAAGGCTGGACTGCGTTATGAATATTTTAATTATAATTCCTTTCTTTACACAGGAAGTGATGAATTGTATACGGTGAAACCGGAGGGCTTTTTCAGCTATTTCGCATCGGCACACCTCGAAACATTGGACCGGCGGTATTTCCCGAATAAAGGGGTTTCTTTGGAAGCGGATTATTCGCTCTATACGGATAATTTTGTGAAGTATAATGGTCGCTCTCCTTTCTCGGCTATCGGCTTGAAGTTTATGACGGTTTGTCCCATTAGTTCACGTTTAAGTTTGTTGCCTGCGTTTTACGGGCGTGTCCTGATCGGAGGAAATACGGCTTATCCGTTCTTGAATGCGATCGGTGGGGAGACGTTCGGACGTTATTTGTCTCAGCAATTGCCTTTTGCCGGAATCAATCATGTGGAAATTCTGGATAATTCGGTCGTAGTGGCCCGTCTCCAGCTCCGGCAACGTATCGCGGGGAACAATTATATCACGTTGACCGGTAACTATGGTATTCATAATGACGACTTTTTTCATCTGCTGGAGGGGAGAAGCCTTTGGGGAGGTAGTTTGGGATATGCTTATAACAGTATCGCCGGTCCCTTGAGTGCAACGTTCGGTATGTCCAACCGTAATTCGCATTTGCAGTTTTATATGAATTTGGGATTTATGTTTTAAATAATATATCAAGGTATGAATGTTGAAATAATACAATTCCTGACGGAACTGCGTCAGAACAATAATCGGGAATGGTTCCAGGCTAATAAAAGCCGTTACGATTTCCTTCGCAAGGTCTTTATTGACGAAGTACAACAACTGATTGACCGGATCGCCCTCTTCGATCCGGAAATAGCGGGATTGGAGGCGAAAGATTGCCTGTTCCGCATTTACCGGGATATTCGTTTTTCACCGGACAAGACTCCGTATAAGATTCACTTTGCAGCCTATATGGCTTCCTGTGGGGGACGAGGCAGCGAACGTGCAGGCTATTATATTCATCTTGAACCGAGTGGCTGCCTGCTTTCGGGTGGTGTTTGGTGTCCGCCGCCGGCCTTATTGAAAGCGCTTCGTAAAGACATTTATGAAAATATAGAAGATTTTGTCGCCATCATGGAAAAACCGGCTTTCAAGAAGACATATCCGACGATGGAGGGCGAAGTCCTGAAACGTATGCCTGCCGGCTATCCTTCCGATTTCAAATATGACGAAATCCTACGTCATAAAGATTTCAGTGTCGTCTCCTATAAACCGGATGAATTCTTTTTCGAACCGGATTGGATGGATAAGGCTATTGAAGATTTCAAACTTTTATATCCGTTCAACCAATTCTTGAATTATACAGTGGATGAGTATTTAGGAAGAGTCTGATTTGGGTTGATTATGCCCCCGTTTTCACATCTATATATTTAAGCAAAAACAAGGATGCTACAATATTAATTAATCAATAAGTAAACAGGTATTAACAGCTATTACTACCACTCCTTTACTTTTCGCCTTTAGTCAAAAAGGTTTTTGACCAGTGTCAAAAGGGCTTTTGACCAAGGGCGAAAAGGTTTTCGACTAAAGGCAAAAGGTTTATGAGTAGGCTGTTTGACAACAATAGCATCCCCATTGTCACTAAAATAGAACCTTCTGGAGCCGACTTTATCTTTGGTGAAGGCAATTTGGCTCAGTTCTTAGAATCGAACTTTTCTTTATTCAATAATGCGGTAGCAGATATGTACAAGCCGGCAGACAGTGAATCAATTTTACAGTCTTCACAATAAATTGTTGAGCATTAAGTCTTTTTTCGTAGGTGCCCCCGGGTTTTACAATTGAAATACCTATGTTTCAATATATATTTTCTGCATTTCGTGATATTTTTATCGAAAAACGATAAAAATATTTGGTGGAGTCAAAAATAATATATTCTTTTGCATATCGAAAAACGATAAATATTATTTGGAAAACGAATAACAAAAGATTTTGTATGAAAAAACGATTGAATATATTTGCCCTATTGATACTTATGGCTTTGAGTATCCATACCGGATATACTCTATTTTATTCCTGGGGGGAAATTTCTACAGCTTATAAAGAAGGGTATGAGAAGGCGGGGAAATTACCAAGGCAGTCCAATCTGTCGGATTTGTCCAGGCATGATATTTGTATTAGGAAGAAGCTTGGGAGTACAGCGATAATTGATTCGATTTATAATATAAAAACGAATAGTTATATTCCAACAGATATACAAAAGATACAAATAAGCATTCCAGATAATCAAAGTGTAGGTTACCAAGTGTCAATTGCTATAATGGTATTACTCTTGGTTCCGGCTGTAATAGCCGTGATTGTCCTTTTTTTGAGGTTGATTGGTGCGATACAATCTGCTTTGCTATTTACGAAAACAAACGTGTTACGCTTGAGATGGATTGGTGGATGTCTGTTGTTGATTGCTGTTATATATACGATAGGCAATTATATGGAACTGGCATTTGTCCGCTCTGTAGTAGAAATATCCGGTTATGAAATTACAAGTGAAGGAATGATTGAATTCCCCGCTCTGATAAATGCTTTAATAGCATTCTTGGCTGCGGAAGTTTTTGCGATTGGATTGAGATTGAAAGAAGAGCAAGAGTTTACGATATAATAACAAATACATAAAACATTATGAAACAATTCTTCAAAACAGTATTTGCATCCACGCTGGGCGTGTTGGTTGCTTTGGGAATCGTAACAATGGGTTCCATTTTTTTCATCATAGGAGTAGCTGCCAGTGCTGACGGTTCTTCTGAGTACAAACCGGATAAGAATACGGTGTTCAAGTTGTCTTTGGATGGTGTCTTGGTCGATCAGACAGTGAAGAATCCTTTCTCGGAACTAATGGGAGAAAGTAGTAACCAAATGGCTGTATCGGATGTGATCAAAGCAATCCGTCGTGCAAAAGCAAACGATAATATCAAAGGTATTTATCTGGAAGCCGGTTCGCTTTCTACTGGCTTTGCAGGAATCGAAGCGATCCGCCGCGAACTGGTGGACTTTAAGGATAGCGGTAAGTTTATCGTGTCATACGGTGATTTTTATACGCAGGGTTCTTACTACCTGTGTAGTGTGGCCGACTCTGTTTTTCTGAATCCACAGGGGAGTGTCTCATTGGTAGGACTTGCATCACAGGGCATATTCTTTACCGGTTTGGCTGAAAAAGTCGGAGTGGAACATTATATTTTTAAGGTCGGAACTTATAAGAGTGCCGTAGAACCGTTTTTCCTGAAAAAGTTTAGTGATGCTAATCGTGAACAGTTGACTTCTTTCTTGGGCAGCGTATGGGGAAACTTGACAACCGCTATTGAGAAAAGCCGTAATATATCTTCCGACGAATTGAATCGCTACTTGAACGAAGGCCTTGCAATGGGTCAGGCTTCCAATGCTATTGATTATAAATTGGCAGACGGGCTTCGTTACCGTTATGAAGTGGAAAACTGTGTGAAAGAAATGGCCGGACAGGATGTAAAAGGCAAGCTGAAAACGGCAGGAGTGGACAAAATTGTCTCTATCAAAGTAAAAGAAAAAGAGAACAAGAATAAGATCGCTGTCCTGTATGCGGAAGGTGAAATCCGAGACGAAGATTCTTCTTCTCCTTTCAGTGCCGACGAACAGGTGATTTCAGAAGAAATGGCAAATAAATTGCGCAAGCTGAAAGATGACGATGATGTAAAAGCCGTAGTCTTTCGTGTGAACTCTCCGGGCGGTAGCGCTTATATCTCCGAACAGATATGGAAAGAAGTGGTCGAGCTGAAAGCTAAGAAGCCGATCGTTGTTTCGATGGGTAACTATGCTGCTTCCGGTGGCTATTACATTTCTTGTGCTGCTAACAAGATTGTGGCTGAACGTACGACCCTGACAGGTTCAATCGGGGTATTCGGTGTCGTTCGTAATTTTACCGGAACATTTGATAAGGTAGGTGTAACTACGGATGTCGTAAAGACAAATACATTCGCTGACTTGGGAGATATGAGCCGTCCGATGCGTGAAGATGAAAAGGCACTGATCCAGCGTGGTGTAGAACAGACGTATGATTTATTCCTGACCCGTTGCGCAGATGGCCGCGGTATGACAAAGGCTGAGATCGATTCGATCGGACAAGGACGTGTTTGGACTGGTGAACAGGCGTTGGAGAGAGGCTTGGTCGATCAGCTGGGGGGTATGGATGATGCAATCAAAGAGGCTGCGACTCTGGCGGAATTGACTGATTATTCTGTAACAGTAGCAGATGGTCCGAAAGATTTCTTTACCAAATTCATGGAGAAGCAGATGGATGAAGCAAAAGTCTCCATCGCCAAATCGGTAATGGGCGAAGAGCAATTCAAACTGTTCTCAACGATCCGCCGGGCTGAAACGGAATCCGGTATTATTGCCCGTATGCCGTTTGATATAAAAGGTTTATAATGGAATATAGGGGCGGGGTAAGCCCGCCCTTTTTATAGATTATGAAAAAGCAATTGAATTTAATCTGTGTATTGATATTTTTCTTTGTCGGTTTGTCTTTAGTTCCGAGCATCTATTCGATGAGCAATGCTTTTATGGACGGCTTTGAAGTCGGAATGTCGCAGGCGGAAGATGTGCATGGACAGGAAACAACAAACATTAGTGCGGAAATATTAACTCCGATGACTCTTAGTCTATGGCCGAAATCTTTGGCTGTCACTTCGGATAAACTATTCAACCATAAAGATCAGGAATGGTATCCGGCTTCACATATCCAAACAGTAGTCTGGGCGAAATCCAAAGATACCGTAATTACAAGATATGCAAGTTTCCTTGTGCTGATCGGCATATTCTTTATAATAAAGGCGATCGTACAATTCTATAAGCTTATCAATGCGATTAATAACGAGGTGATCTTCGATTGGATGAATGTACGCCGTTTGAATCGCATCGGGCGCAATCTGCTGATTTCTTTTATGCTGTCACAGGCTTATATGATAACGAATTACTGGGAGGCAACCCGATTATTCGAGTTAGAAGGTTATGAACATAATTTCTGGTGTGACTTTCAGCCGATGACATTGATAATGGGCCTGATTGCTTTATTGGTAGGCCGTATTTTTGCAATCGGTCTGCAGATGAAAGAAGAACAAGATTTGACAATTTAAGAATCTGATAATGATAAATAAGACACAAACCATGAGCAAAACATCTAAAAATACAAGTTTGGGAGTAATAACAGGAGTGTTTATTTTCTTTTTGGTTCTGCTTGGAACCAACACATTTAATGAGGCTTATATACAATTGAAACATAGTGTTGTAGACGAGCATATACATGCAGTTTTATTCTATTCGCTGGAATTGATAGTTCTGCTCTTTATTGCTTATGGTGTTTGCAAGGTCATTAGTAATATCAATGAACAGAAGTTTTTTGTGAAGATAAATTATATGCTTTTCTATTATATGGGAGTTGCATTGCTCTTTTTGCCTTTGCTTCATGGATTAGGAGATGCTTTGGATACAGCCCATGATTGGAAAATCATACCTATGGATGTTCCTGTTTGGAGTGCAATGGGTACATTTCTACTTATCATTGCAGAAATTTTTCGTTACGGAATACGGATGAAAGAAGAACAAGATTTGACAGTTTAATATCAGTTGAGATGAAACGGAATTTGAATACCTTATGTTTTGTATTGGTGATGCTTTGTATTGTCGCTCTTTTATCAAATAATATAGATGCTTTACAGCTTTGCTATGAAATGGGGAAAGGTACGGCTTATACTGATGCTACACAGAAAAGTTTTTTGATAAAGACTATGATTCGTGCCGTAGATATGAATATATTGTTGATAGCAGGCATACTTTTGATTATAGTTGTCTCGAAAATAAATAAGGGACTTGTTTTTGTCTGGCAGAATATCACATTGTTCAGGTGGATCGGATATTTGTTGGGTATTCACGCTTTGGTTTCTTCTGCTATTAATTATGTGGAAAAACAGGCATCAGAGACTTTTGAAGGAAATCCGTTTGATTATCAAGGAGTGATCGCAGCAATATTTGTCTTAATGGTCGCGGAGATTTTTGCGATTGGCCTGAGAATGAAAGAAGAACAGGATCTGACGGTCTAATGGAGGATATGAAAATGAAATCGAAAAGTATAAGGATATTGAGTATTTTGATACTGCTTCTTTCTATGGTGGTGTTGGGTGACGGCTTTCAGGGCTTTAAAGACGGATGGAACAGTGCCGGCCGTGATTTGGATAAGAAGCCGGAAGGAAAGATCCATCGTGTGGAAGTGGTATTGAACCCTGCTGTCGCATATAGTTTGCCCGATACGCTGCAACTGGCGGATAATCGGAAAATACCTTATCAGATAGGAAATATCGCTTTGGGGATGAAGACCGATAAGACTTACGAGCTGTTTTTTGGCATTATAGGATTTGTTTCCACACCGGTCTCTCTGTTCCTGATTGTTTGGGCGGGATTGTCTTTCTTCCGTTTTATCCGGGATGTGCAACGGCAGCAGATATTCATTCGTCCGAATGTCAAGAGACTCCGTGTTATTTGCTGGATGTTGTTGTTTGTCGGGATTATGAGGAATATGTTTACAGGGGTGGACTATTTTCTGCTGTTAAAAGATAGCAGTGTCTCTTTCCCCGGCTATCAGATTGCCGGTTTTGAGTTTGAATATAGTACGTTCTTTTTAGCTCTCTTGTTCGGCCTTTTTGCCGAAATATTTGCATTGGGGGTTAAATTGAAAGAGGAACAGGATCTGACGGTTTAAAGTAAGGCGGATATGGATAAGATTGTAAAATTGTTGCTTGCCCAACTCGGATTTGTATTTTTGGGTGTTTTTCTGTCGCTTCCCTTTTTTGTGACGGAAAAGGAAGAGGAGGGAACGGATGTCTATTGGATGATATCGGGCCTGTCTTTGGGGACTCTCTTCCTTGCATGGTATATATTTTCTAAAAAATATGTCCGGTTCAATATGCAGACTTGGTCGCTCCGATCTTTGAAGGCGGTACTCTTGACCATTTTACTGAGTTTTTCCTTTTTCTTTTTGGCGGATAGCTTGGGTAACTGGGTGAATTGGAGCAATGAACGGTGGAGCAATGGGATAAGTATCCTGCGAAAGATGAGTCATCATTCGTTCGGACTCGTGTTCCTTTTAGCCAGTCCGATTGTCGAAGAACTTTTGTTTCGTGGTTCCATACTACGTTTACTACTTGAGAAAGAAAGGTTGGCTCCTAAATATGCCATTTTAGCTTCGGCTCTGATATACGGAGCTCTCAATCCGGGCGAGAATATCCCGTACTTCCTTTTCGGCTTGCTTTTAGGATATCTTTATTACCGTTCCGGCAGTTTGAGCTTATGTATTCTTTCGACTATGATTATGAATGGAATTCCCGTTCTGCTTACAATTTGTTATCCGGATGTCCGTTCCGTATATGAATTGATGGGAGTGCTTCCTTTTATCGGGCTTGTAGTTCTGAGTGTACTACTGTCAGCCGGTTGTCTTTATGGATTGAATAGGAGTTTTGGTGTGCCGGCCTGGCAAGTATCGAGAAATATGGATGATACGTCCGGCAGTGTTTTAATTAACGAATAATCAGAGGAGTAAGATATGGCTATAATAGTGAATTTGGATGTGATGATGGCAAAAAGAAAGATCGCTTTGGGCGATTTGGCTGATCGTATCGGTATTACCCCGGCAAACCTTTCGATCTTAAAAACGGGTAAAGCCAAAGCTATACGCTTTTCTACTCTTGAGGCAATTTGTAAGGAGCTCGATTGCCAACCGGCGGATATACTCGAATTTAAGGAAGATGAAACGTGATGTCCTGAGCAAAAATGATTATCTTCTTACAATATGTAAGTGCTTAGGGACGTGTGAAGGTGGATAAAATATTTAATATTGTTAAATTGATTATATTTGCTGACAATATGTAAGTGAAAGTTTGGTTGTTTATAGAATGATATCTACATTTGCACCGCAATTTGAAAGTAATCTTAAAGTAATAATTATATGAAAACTTCAGTTTTAAGTAAAAGCATTCTTGTTCTTGCAGTTATGTTCTTGTGTAATCTTGCAATGAGCGCAGCCTCTCCCAGAGAGTATATGTATGATACGAAGGAAGAGAATGGTAAAGTTATTTCAAAAGTCATTTTCTTGAATGATAATGGACTTTTAAATAAAGAAGTTAAATATGAATTTTCTTACAATGAAAACGGCAAAGTGTCAGAAAAGAAGGCATATCGCTGGAATAAAAGTAAGGATGAGTGGGTTCCCTATTATCTGACAACTTATTCATACGATGCAGAAACAGGAGAAATCAACACCACATACGGAATGTGGGATAAAAAGAAGAAAGATTTTAGCTTAAATGTCCAGAATATGGTTGCTCCGGCAACAAGTTATAACGACATTTTCTCATAATACCTATTTTAGAATATTTCATAGACACAACCGAAAATGGCGCGAATAACAAAAGACGTGAGTCCCTGTTATTAGCGCCATTTTCATTTGGTCGGCTTTTATCTTACTTGATGATCTTTTCTATCTCCGAAAGATTCTTCTCTACATCGGCGTCTGTGACTTCGTAGTTTGTCAGATCGCCTGCCAGATACTGGTCATAAGCGGCCATGTCGATCAAGCCGTGACCGGACAGGTTGAACAGGATCGTACGCGGTTTGCCTTCGATCTTAGCCTGTTCTGCTTCGCGAATGGCAGCAGCGATAGCGTGGGAAGATTCGGGAGCCGGTATGATACCTTCGCTCCGGGCGAATAACGTGGCTGCATTGAATGTTTCAAGCTGTTGGATATCTACAGCATCCATCAGGCCGTCTTTCTTTAATTGGCTGACGATAGAACCTGCACCGTGATAACGCAAACCGCCTGCATGTATATTGGCCGGGGCGAAGTTGTGACCTAAGGTGAACATCGGAAGCAGTGGCGTATAGCCGGCTTCGTCACCGAAGTCGTACTGGAATTGTCCGCGTGTCAGTTTCGGGCAGGAAGCCGGTTCTGCTGCCACGATACGGATATCTTTTCCTTGTGTCAGCTTATGACGCAAGAATGGGAATGCGATACCGGAGAAGTTCGAACCACCACCGAAACAAGCGATAACCACGTCCGGGTATTCTCCCGCCATCTCCATCTGTTTTTCTGCTTCCAGACCGATAACCGTCTGGTGGAGCATCACATGGTTCAGCACGCTACCCAATACATATTTGCAGTTGGGGGTTTGCATAGCCAACTCGACCGCTTCGGAGATAGCCGTTCCCAGGCTTCCCTGATAATTCGGGTGCTTGGTGATAATGTCGCGGCCTGCACGTGTACTCATACTGGGCGAGGCGATCACTTCGGCTCCGAACGTCTGCATGATAGAACGGCGGTAGGGTTTCTGGTTGTAGCTGACCTTTACCATATAGACAGCCAGTTCCAATCCGAAATGTTTGGCCGCCATAGCCATGGAAGCTCCCCATTGTCCGGCACCTGTTTCGGTCGTTACATTGGTTACGCCCTCCTTTTTACAGAAATAGGCTTGCGGAATAGCGGAATTCAGTTTATGAGATCCGACAGGGCTGACACTTTCGTTCTTGAAGTAGATGTGAGCCGGCGTATCGAGCGCTTTTTCAAGTCCGTAAGCGCGGACCAACGGAGTCGGACGCCAGATTTTATACATCTCGCGAACTTCTTCCGGGATTTCGATCCAGGCATCCGTCTGGTTCATTTCCTGGTCTACCAATCCTTTGGCAAATAGAGGATAGAGATCTTCAGGCTTGAGCGGTTCCTTTGTTTTGGGGTTGAGCGGAGGAAGCGGTTTATTCTCCATGTCTGCTACGATATTGTACCAGGCTGTAGGAATATCTTTCTCCTGCAGTAAAAACTTCTTACTTTCCATGATGTTGTTATGTAGTTTACATTATTAATCGATTTGGCCTTTAAGGCTTACAACTTGGAAGCAAAGTAACAAATAATATTTCGTTCTTCAAATGAAATACCGGGAAATATATCTCTTTATGACTTAACTATTCGTTCTTAAGAATCTCGACGAGAAGGATTTTCCCTTTTCCTGCCTTTACAAGTGCTGCGGAAATACAATATCCCCCCTGAAAAACGAGTAAGATGTTATCTGGTTGGTTATCAATGAACAAGTGAAAAATATGTTTGTTAAAAAATATTACCCTTGCGGGGAATTTGAAATAGATGGGGTATAAAATCAAATTTTATGCGCTACTGTTTCGATTTGGACCAATGGGTATTTTGGAAAACAATACAATAAGGTCTGGAATGACAATAAGCTACGGTTCTTTTATACAGAAAGAAGAATGGTTTGTTAAATAATGTATGAATTGGTGGGGTGAAGATTATTCCTTATCTTGGCAAAATATTGGAAGACCGGAGAGTTTCGGTTGCTACGAATTAAGGATGTATAAGTAAATAAAGAATTTAGTACAATGAAAAGAAGAACTGCAATAGGGGCGGTTGTCCTATCCGTTTTAGCCGGAATAGGAATAGTAGGGTGCCAGCAATCCGAAATATCCGAATCCCTTGTGACTATTGACGTAAAAGCTGATTATCCGGAAAAGGAGCTGACCCTCCAGGATTTTATGGAGGTGGAATACATCCCGTTGGAGACGAATGACGAGTTCATTACGCAAGGGAGCGTCAAGGCAATCGGGCGTGACTATTTAGTCGTGACAAACCGCATTAATGACGGTAATATTTATATGTTTGACAGGAAGACCGGTAAAGGAGTAAGAAAAATTAATAGAATGGGGCAAGGTGCCGAAGAATATGCTTTTATCAACGGGATTGTCTTGGACGAAGATAACGGGGAAATGTTTGTCAATAGTGCTTCAATGAAAAAGATATTCGTGTACGACTTGCAGGGAAACTTCAAGAGAAGTTTCAACCATGCGGAAGGGGCGGAATATTTGGAAGTGTACGATTATGACAAAGATAACCTGATCTGTTATGATATGTCTCTATATTATAAGGATGGCGAGAAAAGAGAGAACAAATTTTACCATGCGCTCATATCGAAACAAGACGGAAGTGTCACTCGGGGCATTCCAATCCCATTTGATATCGTTAAAGCACCTTTTGTACAAAAGGGAGATATGGTTGCAGTCTCTGCTGTACGCTCGATAACTCCATGCCGGGAAAACTGGTTGTTGGTTGAAACCTCTTCCGATACGGTGTATCGATATACATCTGCAAAAGGTAAGTTGACCCCGTTCCTTGTGAAAAAGAGCACTACGGAACCTGACGTTATGCTTAGCATGGGTGTTGTTACTGACCGTTATTATTTTATGCAAGCCATAGAAAAAGTGTTTAACTTCGAAAAGGGAAGAGGATTCCCGAGTTCGGACTTGATGTACGACAAACAGGAGGCTGCCGTATTCAAGCCTGTTGTGTTTAATGCGGATAATGATAAACGGGTGGAATTGGTTATGCATCCGGAAGGTGGAGAGATCGCCTCATTTCAAAGCTTGTCGGCAGATCAACTGGTTGAAGGCTATCAGAATAACGAGTTGAAAGGGCGACTGAAGGAAATCGCAGGCAGATTGAACGAAGAGTCTAACCCGGTTATCATGCTGGTAAAGCACAAGATGTAAAAGATCCTAAGTTGTTGTTTTTGTAGTGAGAGCAAACTTCCTTACCTTTGCAATCAATTTGAAAAGACGGACAATGAAAAGATACTTGCTACTCTTTGCGGCCTTGTGTATGGGTATGGCCGGTTATGCTCAGAAAAAGAATTTTTCTTATAAATTTTATGGGCAGGTGCGTGGCGATCTGTTTTATAATTCACGTGCCAATGCTGAAACGGTTGACGGGCTATTTCACCTTTATCCGAAAGACAAGAATTTGGATGCCGATGGAAATGACCTGAATGCTACGGCAAACGGGAGTTTCTATCTGCTCTATTCCCGCTTGGGAGTGGATGTGACGGGACCGAATATCGGGAAAGCCGTGACGACAGCCAAGTTGGAGGCGGATTTTCGTGGCTCCGGGAGTAATTGGGCAGTCTTGCGTATTCGCCATGCTTATGTCAACCTGGATTGGGGGAAATCAGCGGTGCTGGTGGGGCAAACCTGGCATCCGTTGTTCGGCGATGTGTCTCCGCAGATGTTGAACCTTTCGACCGGTGCGCCTTTCCAGCCGTTTAACCGTAGCCCGCAGATCCGTTACCGGTACACGTCGGGCAAAGGTTTGCAACTGACGGGGGCTGTATTGTGGCAGTTGCAGTATTTGTCTGCCGGCCCGAACGGAAAAAGCGAGGAATATATAAAGAACAGTTGCATCCCGGAAGTCTACGTTTCGGCTGATTATAAGGCAGACGGTTTGATTGCCGGCGTCGGTATGGAAATGCTGTCCTTGAAACCCCGGCAGCAGACGACGGTGGACGACCGTGTGTATAAAGTGAACGAGCGCGTGACTTCCCTTTCTTTCGAGGCACATGCCAAATATACAACCCGGGACTGGGTGATTGCCGGTAAGACCTTGCTGGCTTCTAACTTGACGCAGGCCTGTATGCTGGGCGGTTATGCGGTTACCTCTGTCGATCCGCGTACAGAGGAACAGGAGTATACGCCTTATCGCCATTCCATGACCTGGTTGAATGTGGTCTATGGCAAGAAATGGAAACCGGGAATTTTTGTCGGCTATCTGAAGAACTTAGGGACGGGAAAGGCGATCGCCGGACCGACCTATGGCGTCGGACTGGATGTGGACCAGGTGTTTACCACTAACCTCCAACTTTCTTATAATCTGCCTCACTGGAAGTTGGGAGTGGAGTACAGCCCTTCTCTTGCTTGGTATGGAGATATGAATGCGGAAAATGGTAAAATAGAGAACACGCATTCGGTGACAAACCACCGTGTGTTGGGTGTCCTGATCTATATGTTCTGATGAAAAAGATATTGGTTATAGGTGCAAACGGGTTTGCCGGGCGGAGAATTCTGGATAAACTTTCGTCGAACGGGGAATGTGAGGTTGTCGGTTGTTCTCTTCATCCGGATATCCAGCCGGGGGAAAAGCATACGTTTGTCCGGGTGGATATGAATGATTATCCGGCAGTGGAAGTCTTGTTCGATCATGTATGCCCTGATGTCGTGATCAATTGCTCGGCTCTTTCCGTCCCTGATTACTGCGAGCAGCACCGTGAAGAGGCGTATGCGATTAATGTGGCGGCGGTGGAGAATCTGGCGCACTGTTGCGAGCAGCAGGGAAGCCGCTTTATCCATCTGTCGACAGATTTTGTGTTTGACGGGAAAAGCGACCGTCTCTATACGGAAGAGGATATGCCTGCTCCGCTTAACTACTATGGCCTGACCAAGTATCAGGGAGAACTGGCGGTTGCAAGGAACTGTCGCAACTATGCGGTTGCCCGTGTGGTTGTCGTCTACGGGAAAGCATTGCCGGGACAGCATGGCAATATCCTGCAACTGGTCAAGAATCGTTTGGAGGCAGGGCAGGAGATCCGTGTCGTTTCCGACCAATATCGTACGCCGACTTGGGTGGCGGATATCGCAGATGGCGTAGAGAAGCTGGTGTATTCCGGCAATTCCGGCATTTATCATATCTGTGGCGGGGAATATCTCTCTATCGCCGAAATGGCGTACCGTGTAGCCGATTATTTCAAGTTGGATCATTCCCTGATCTGTCCCGTTACAACGGAAGAAATGAAGGAGGCAACGCCACGTCCGCGTAATAGCGGATTGTCTATTGATAAAGCGAAGCTCGAGTTAGGCTATCGCCCGCATACGCTGGAAGAAGGGTTAAGGGAAATGGCATAAAAAAGAGGATAGCTTTAACGCATCCTCTTTTCTGTATATTTAAATATCGTTTATCCAATATTCTTTACCTTCAACAAATACTCTGCGATCTGTACGGCATTCAAGGCTGCTCCTTTCTTGATCTGGTCGCTCACCGTCCAGAAAGTCAAGCCGTTCGGATTCGTGATGTCCTTACGGATACGGCCCACGTAAACAGGGTCTTTTCCGGCGATGAACAATGGCATCGGGTAGTCTTTCTTTGCCGGTTCGTCCTGCAGGATAACACCTTCGGCTTCAGCGAACGCCTTACGGGCTTCTTCTACACTGATCGGTTGTTCTGTCTCTACCCAAGTCGCTTCGCTGTGGGCACGCATAACCGGAACACGTACACAAGTTGCGCTCACTTCGATGTCGGAGTGCATGATCTTGCGTGTTTCGTTATACATCTTCATTTCTTCCTTCGTGTAGCCGTTATCCGTAAATACGTCTACGTGCGGGATGACATTGTAAGCCAGTTGATAAGCGAACTTCTCCACTGTCGGTTCTTCGCCTTTCAACAGTTGTTCATATTGTTTTACCAGTTCGGCCATAGCTGTTGCGCCTGCACCGCTGGCAGCCTGGTAAGTCGATACGTGTACGCGTTTGATATGCGACAGGCCTTCGATCGCCTTCAATGCAACGACCATCTGGATAGTGGTACAGTTCGGATTGGCAATGATACCACGCGGACGATTCAGTGCATCTTCCGGGTTCACTTCGGGAACAACCAAAGGTACATCGTTGTCCATGCGGAATGCGCTGGAATTGTCGATCATCACAGTACCATGTTTCGTAATGGTTTCTGCGAACTCGATAGAAGTACCGCCACCGGCCGAAACAAAAGCAACATCGATTCCCTTGAAGTCGTCGTTATGCTTAAGCTCCTTGACGGTAATCTGTTTACCACGGAAAGTATAAACACGTCCGGCACTGCGAGATGAGCCAAAAAGCACCAGCTCATCCATCGGGAAGTTTCTCTCGTCGAGTACGCGCAGGAATTCCTGTCCTACCGCTCCACTCACTCCAACAATTGCTACTTTCATTTTGAGCACTAATTAATTTGTTTATAGAAAAAATAGTATAACTTTACAACGTCTACAGAAAGCTTTGCGCTTCCTTCATTACAACGCTTTGGGGTGCAAAGATATACAATTTATAAACAAAACTAGAAGGCTATGAAACAATTTATTCTTTTTCTCTTCGTATTACTTCCTTTTTGTGTGAATTCACAGGTGAATGAGACGTTTGATGGCCCGACGTTGGGGGCCGACTGGATCGGCAAGGACAGAGGGCAGTTTGCAATCAATGCCGATGGCAGGCTTCAGTTGAATATCGAACCGACTGAGTCAGGAACTGCTTCCATCGGCAAAGAAATCGCCTATTCGTCCGATATGCAATGGGAGTTTGATGTGTATATGCACAACCAACCGAGCGACGAGAATAAATTATGCATCTATTTGTATCAGGAAAATCAAGAACGTTATTATTATGTACGTCTCGGAAATACCGGTAACAAGGAACTTGGACTGAAGCGTAACGGAAACGGGAATTTGATTTTGCCACAGACCGACTTTGAAGAGTCGCCATTGTTGTTACATGTGAAAGTGACGCTTGAAGACAATGTCCGGTGGAGTTTGTACTACAAGACAGACGATATGGAGGGATACCGCCTCGAAGGTTCAGCCATGTACACGATAGAAGAACCGGTTGAGAGAGGCAACTTGGTGTTTACGTTTTATTACACGAAGACACGAAGCTCTCTTTTCTGCATAGACAATGTGTGTGTGCTTAATCGGGTGACGGAGACACCGCTCGAACCGGACAAGCCTGAAGAAGAGCCGGGGGGATCAGAAAGTCTGCCAAAACTGCTTGAGGTAGAGCCGTTATCGGCCTCCAACCTGCTGTTCGCTTTTGACAAGCCGGTCGATATCGAGGAGGCGGTCTTCAGTATTTCGGATATTGGAGACGCTTACTTAAAAAGGTATGTAGATGCAGGGATGAAGCAAGTCGTAAGCACTTTTTTCGATCAAGAGATGCAGTTGGACCATTCATACACGATCTCTTATGCCGGTCTTCGTTCTTTGTCGGGAAAGGTGATGCCGGATGATGTGGTCGAAGTCGTGTTGAGAGGAGAAGAAGAATCTGGGCCGGCTGAGCCGGAACCGAAGCCTGATCCGGATGAACCGGAGAGCTATCCGGTTGGTTCGGTCGTTATCAATGAAGTCATGGCAAAGCCGGGAGATGGCGGAATGGTGGAATATATCGAATTACATAATACGACTGCTGCTACCGTCTCGTTGGACGGATGGGAGTACAAGAATGTGACGGGGAAGAAGACGAAAGCCCTGCCGGAGATGGATTTGCCTGCTGGCGGATATGCTGTTTTATTGGATCAGGAGGATATGTTGTCCTTCCCTGTCCAAACGTTGCTGATTCCTATCGAGAAGTTTCCGGCTTTGAATGACAAAGGGGCTGTCTTGCAATTATGGGATGCTGCCGGGAGCAAGATAGAAGAGGTGGCGTATGAAGCGGCTACCTCCGGTGTGTCGTGGGAACGGGGTGCTTCAGGCTGGTATCTTTCTACTGATCCGCGTGGCGGAACTCCCGGCTCCGTTAATTCTTCTCCCGATGAGGAGGAAGATCCGCCGATAGATCCGGACCAACCCGATGTTCCGGATAATCCCGATGATCCCGACATTCCGGTAACCACAGAACCGGTCCAGCCCGGAGAAATCATCATTAACGAGTTGCTCCCCGATCCGTATGCCGGAGGCAGCGAATATATCGAGTTGTATAACCGCTCGGAGCATGCCTTGTCTTTATCCGCCCTTTCTCTCGCCATCCGTAAATCGGACGGGACGCTCAGCACCCGCTATCCTTTGACTTCTGTCCCGCATAATCTGAAAGCAAAAGGTTATCTCCTTTTGACCAAGAATTTGGAAGGCGTAACCTCTTTCTACGACATTGCCGATCTGTCTGCTCTTTGTGAGTTATCCAAACTTCCTATCCTTGCTAATACCTCTTCTACTTTGGCATTGCTTCGTACGGCAGATAAAATAGTAATAGATGAAGTCGCCTATTCTTCTAAATGGCACGCCCATTCGGTCAAAAACGTCAAAGGAGTCGCTCTTGAGCGTATCGATCCGGATGCCGCTACGCAAGACGAGGCAAACTGGACCTCCGCTTCCGAAACGGCAGGTTGCGGCACCCCCGGCTATCAGAACTCCCAATATAAAAATGCTTCATCGGGCGATGCTACGGGAATAGAGCCTCCGGTGTGGATAGAAGAATCCGGCAGCTACACCGTTTCTTACCTGCTCGATCGTCCGGGATATAGCTGTCGCGCTTTCGTTTTCAATACCTCCGGGCTGCGTGTTGCCGAGATATCCAATCATGAGTTGTTAGGCATCTCCGGCAAAATCATATGGAGTGGCATAGCTAACAACGGAAGTCCGTTGCAAGCAGGTATCTATATCTTCTATGCTGAAATATATCATCCCGAAGGTATGGTGAAACGCTTCAAGAAAGCTTTCCTGATCAGGTGAAGAAGGTTTATTCATAAACCGCCTGATACCAGCTAACCCTTTGTTGATACCATTCGAGCATTTTGGGTAGAGATTCTTGCGGAACGAAAACGGTCAGGCCGCAATAGCTGTTAATCGGCAATGCGTTTCCTATGGCGGCGTAGTAGGACTTTGGCGTATGTGCCTTGTAGACGACTGCTTTGTCCAGGCAACTGATGAAACGGTCGTATTGTTCGGCTGTCGCCAACTGCTTAATATAATCATTGAAGTCATAGAGCATTCCCGGGCTGCGGTATAAATATTCCAATCTTTGCATCTCCTTTAGATCGAGGCTGTAAATATCGCTTTCGGTCTTATCTGCCAAGATATCATGTGTTACGCTTTTCAGATTATCCAGTTCGCTCGTTTTCGTAAGCGATACGGTCGCATACGGATAGGAATCGTTCAGATAATAGTTGTAGAAGGTTTCGCCTACCTTTTCCAATTGTAGGTCGGTAGCGAACAATTGCGGCATCATCTCTTTATAAGGCCATCCGTCCGCCAATGTCTCTGTCGGGGAAGCTAAGATATATTCTGCTTTGCCTCTAAGCTCATATGCACATTCGATGCTTGCCATATAGCAGGCATCGAACAGGATAAAATTAAATACGTCGTCCGGCAACCCCTTTGCCAGGTCGTCGATCTCCATCCAGTTGTTGCCGTCCTGTCCGAACGCTTTCAGTTTATTCTGGTAGTCGGAAGGAAGCCAGGCAGTCCCGTGGCTCCATAACACCAATCCGTAACTGTCTGCCGGATATTGTGAAACCACTTCGCTGATCACGCTCCGCATCACGTCCGGATCAGCGGAGTTCTGTTTTTCATAGTCCTTCAGATGAAATTTCTTGACAATGCCGTTTTCTTCTTTTATCTGAAGAAGTTCCGGGTTCGAGCCAGAAGGGGCATAATAAACGATCAGATTCCCTCCGTTAAGGTTTTTGCCGGTCGCTCCTTCTATCATGCTTTCTATGTTTTTCGAGGCGAAGTTGTTGAGGCTGTTATTGGCCATCATATAGACTAAGATGGTGCGAGGTGTCCGGGGTTCCGGGGTCTCGTTCTCGGAACAGCTTGTGAATCCTAAGCAAAGGATGATAAACAGAGTGATAAGTTTAAATTTCATATACCCCCAATACTAAATGGTTTGCTGCACAAAGATAGGTAATAAATCTGTCCGAATGTGCATTTAGTATTCGATTCTGTTTATGGACAGATGTATTTTGCTTATCTTTGTTTTCTAATTTATGTTGTAAATCAATAAATGTCGATGAATAGAGTCTATCTCGTCCTTATCTGTCTGTGTTGTGCTTTCTGTGCCCGGTCGCAGGTGGTTGCCGTCAAAACGAATGTGCTGTATGATGCCACTACGACTTTCAACCTGGGAGCTGAAGTTGCATTCGATAAACATCTTTCGCTGGATATTTCCGGCAATTACAATCCTTGGACTCTCCCGGACGATAAATCCATTAAGCACTGGCTCGTACAACCGGAGTTGCGCTATTGGCTGCATGAACGGTTTAACGGGCATTTTTTGGTGTCCATGCCCTGTATGCCGATTATGATGTGGCAGGCAAGACACTTTTGAATGTGATGAAGTCCGATTATGCTTATGAGGGCAATGCCTATGGGGGCGGTATTTCGTATGGCTATCAGTTATATCTTTCACCCCATTGGAATATCGAGTTTACTGCCGGAGTCGGATATGTTCGTTTCAAGTACGACAAAACGCCTTTCCCGGCGGGCCAGGAGGCGGCAGGCAGTTATCGGAATGACTATTTCGGGCCTACCAAGTTAGGGATAAGTATCATGTATATCATTAAATAAGAACTTTATGAGAACAATTCCATATATCCTGTTTTTTCTTTTTACCGTCTTGTCCTGTCCTGCTCAGGAACTTCTGTCCGATTATCGGGGAATGGTGTATGTAAGAGAAAATAGTATCGAGCAGCAGGGAGATAACTTGATGTTGAACTTGCAAATCGACTTGTCCGGATTGTCCGTAGGCCGCTACCAAAGCCTGGCGATTGCACCGATGCTCCGTGAAGGGCGCGATTCGCTGAAGCTTCAACCGATCGTTGTGAACGGAGCCAATAAGCAGAAGATGTACGAACGGACCCTTGCCTTTAAAGGAAAAGTTGTGGCTGATGACGGGGGGTATCTGGTTGTGAAAAATCAACCGACCTTACTTCGGGAGGTTACTTATCGGATGGCAGTCCCTTTCGAGTCTTGGATGAAGGGAGCGGAGCTTGTCTTGGTCGGCGAACTGAAAAATTATGATGGTGTTACAAAGGAGGTCTATATAAATATTTTGACGGATAATCTAATCTTTTGATGCGCGGTGTGTCAGAACGTGCTTGTCCCCGCACTCGGTAAATGCGGGTCGTTACACTAACGGATTTACTATTTTATAGAGAAAATGCCAAAATGCTCGACACCCGATATCTTTTACTTTTATCATTTTGATAAATAGACGATTATAAAGGTGTCGTTCTGGTGTCGTCCTGGGTGATGCCGGTTTCAACATCCGGTATCACCCGGAACCAGTCTCCGATAACCGGCAAACTAATCCGTTTCGTGCTATCAACTAAGTCAAAACACCCGAAGAACTAAATGATAACATATAGTAAAGTATGTATAGGCAGTTACTGCCTGTTGCCTATAGGTAGTACTACTAATTGGTGATATGTAGCACTATGTATTCGCGATAAGTAGTACTACATATAAGTAATATACAATATGTTTTGAATTAGTTTACTATGACTTTCGAGTTAGTTTAGGGTATGTTCCGGATTAGTTGTTCGATGAGAGCGGAAAATTCCGAGTGAAGTGCCGGAAAATAAAAAGGTATGATCCGTATTTGCCAATAACAGGTTCTTATTGCTAAAAATAAACCGTCTCATTGCTTGAACCTCCATCTGTCCAGGGATTGATGCTGCCGGAGAGATGGATGTCTTTCGCTTGTAAAGTGAATTCGTAGGTTTGTTTCTTTCCTGACTCGAATGCTTTTAAGGATTCGATGGTGTACTCTTTCCCGCTCATACGCACGATAAACACGGGCTTAGGAACCGGAAAAAGCAAATAGTCGGTAACGATCGTCTGTTGCGCTGGAATGACAGGCGTATTTAAGCCTTTGATAAATGTATAGGTTGCAGTGGAAACCGCCTGTGTCAGTTTGCCTGTTTGAATATCGAGTTGCAAAGTCGGGGAGTAATTGGCTAAAGAGATGCTTTCTAAAATCATCTCTTCTTTGATATCATCATCTTTTTGGAATTTGATGGTGACGGCGGAAAGGAGGTGGTTGAAAGCGAGGTTAACCGCTTCTTCGTTTGTGGCTTTACTCCGGTTCAATACGGGAGTGGACCACATGATGTCTTCTTGTTTGCTTAGATCGAATGGAATGCTTCCAGGTGTATGGGCGGCCGACTGTATATAAGGATAGTAAGCGTAGAAATTTAGCAAGGTGTCAGGATTGATGGGATAATGGGCGTCTGTCGAAGCTGCTAATTCAGTGTCTCCGGCTTCTTTGGTATAGAGATTGTTTGCCAGATCTTTACGGAGTGTCGTATTGACGCTTCCGTCGTTTTTATGATGTCCCCAGGAAAAGACTCCGATTTGGGAGTTGTCGGGAAGGGTAGTTCCGGTAATGATGGACTTGGAGGTAAGGGTTTGGATACGGGTGGAAAAGTGGATGGCTTGTGATGGCGTTACTTCTACCAGTGGTACATCTGTTTCATTACAACCAGATAGTATAAGAAGTAATAGTCCAAACGTGTATTTGATGATTTTCATTTGTTATGATTGACTTGTGAAAAGAATAAAGCTATAAAGGGCTATGTCACAACTGCCTTGTTCTCGTATTTGATTCCATGGCCGTCAAATGCGAGGACAAGAAGATTTCGACACAGCCCTTTAAGGCTTTCTTTAATTAATCAAATGTTCCACTTCCAGAAGTAGTACCTGTTCCCCAACCTGTAATAGTTGCTGTTGGTTCAATACCTGTTGCACTGAATGTTAATGTGATCTTATGTGCATTACCAATTGTTGCTGCTCCAGTCATTGTAATAGTGACCTCTTTTTCTGTAACATTGTCTGTCGCAACGAGTAAAGTGTAACTTTCAGCAGGCTGTAACATTAGATAACCAACGTTTTGAGCATCTGCTGTCACTGGCATGTCAATGTTTGCAATCTCTTGATCATCGTTCTGGTTACGAACAGATAAATTTGTTTTGTCTGTAGTATTTGTCCAGTCTAATGTAGTTACTTCATTATCACTAAATGTCATTTTGGGTTTGGTTAGAGCATCTTTTACCTTGATGGAAACTATCTTTCCAAATGTTGCTTTTGCTGCTTCGCTTCCAATGACTTCAAATTGTAATTGAGTTAATAGATGTTTGAATGATAAAGGGGCCATCTGTTGGCCCTCTGTTTTTGAACCACTAACGGCTTTTGCAATTATTATATCTTTTGTTCCATCTATAGTCCATTCGACTTGTCCAGCAGTATTTGTTCCTTCAGGGCTGTATGCAATTAAATGCGATTTATTGCTTGCATTTGCATTATAATATAATTTAGTTGCATTTGTAAAATCAATTTTCCCATCTGTACTTAATTGAGGAGTGGATGCCACAGTTGCTACATCTGTCCAAACTGCTAATGGAGCGTCTGGAGCTGCAACAATTTGTAACGGAACAGTTGTTGTAGGATAATTGGCATTACCATCAGTTCCATTTTCAATAGGGGTCTTTGTTAATATAACGCCAGCGCTCAACTTTATCTCCACCTTATCCTGATTACCGCCAGTCACTTCGTCAATCACATCGCTTTCGTTTGAGCAGCTGCTCAAAACTGAAATGCTTGCAATAGCAAGCATACTTACTACTAAATTTTTCATGATATTCTTTTTAAAATTGTTATTATACCCTATATTGTTTATCATTTATTCGATGATTAGACTGTCTCCGGCTGCTACTTCCCAATGGTTGATTTTGACTGTGAAAGTGGGGCCGGGAACGACGGAGGCTTCTATGGCTACGTCTATGTCGTGACCTTCGGTTTCGTCGATGGAGGTTCCTAAGTCGATGGTGGAAGAACTGCTGCTACCGTCGGATAAGGTAAAATCTAATGTTACCTCATGAGTGGGAGTCTCCGGTTTTTCCGATGGTTCTTCTCCTTTTTCTTTAGGTTTTCCCAGTATCAGAATGTTTGCATTTACTCCTTCCTCTGAAGGGGTGGTTTCGAATGTCAGATCTGTCTTCTCACCGGTTACAATCTCCTGTCTGCTTAGATTGATGGAAGTCGACATACCGCTGATGGTCCCTTTACAATTTGTTATCTTCTCCATTCCGTCTACTTTGACCTTGATGGACAGGTTACGGACCAATGGTTCAGGAGTGAATTCGATTAACTCGTTGCTCCCGGCTTTTATTTCTAATTCTTCAACAACAACCCCGTATAAGGGGATTTTTCCTGCTTGAGCGCTTTCGGCCGCCTTTGTCGTTTGAAGGTAAGCCTCGGCTATTTCAAACTTATTGGTGTTTCTAAAATCAATGTCTGCGGCATCACAATTAAATATCAATAATTTATAGCGGGCAGGCGGCAATGTGAAACTCAATTCATCGGCATCATCTTCCATCTGGATGACTGAACCTCCGTCTGTCGGATAGAAACAGTATCTAACCCGTTCCGGGGCCGGATATCCTTTCAAGCGCTTATCCCATTTGAAGGAATATTGTATGTCGCCCTGTTTGTCCAGACTCGGTGTCTTTTCCGTACTGCATCTGATCAGTGTGATGATAATGCAACAAATGGTAAAGACGATTCCTGTTTTTATACAATTCTGAATGTTCATTCTTTAAATAAGTTTTGATAATCAATACTATTTTTTTCTTTATGTCGCAAATATAGAGGGATAACAGGTAGCTGGAATTGCTTTTTTTAATCAAAAGGTTGCAAAACCTATGAAATATATTGATTTTTATACGTTTTCGTCCCTTTCGTTATGGATGGCCCGCGGAGACTTGCCGAAGTTAGCCCGGCAGAAGTGGGAAAAGTTAGACAAGGATTCGAAGCCGTACTTATAGCAGATCTCGGATATGCTTGCATTCGTGGTGGTCAGGTCGTTTTGTATATCCAGGCATTTCTTTTTGGTCATCCATTGGTAAGCCGGCTCTCCGAATGTCTCTTTGAATAAACGCCGGAAGGTGGGAGTGCTATATCCTCCTAATTGCGCAAAAGACTCGACATCTTTTGCTTTCAGGTAGTTTTGCATGACAAAGTAGCGGAATGTTTGGCTATACCTATATATAGGTGCATAGAAATTGGCAATCTCTTTCAAGGTATAGTAGCAGTTGAGCAGGAAATACAACTCCGTCTGCTTGGCTTTCAGGAATTCCGCACACAGGAGATCATTGTTGAGGTACATCTTGAGCCCGTTGATAAAAAGGCGCAACGGGAAACACATATCCATGACGACCGGGAGCATGGGAGACTCTTTCGCCAGTTCCAGTCCTTTGTTGAAACGGTCGGTACAAATGTTTTGCGGAGCCTCGAACAGGTAAAGGATGCATTCCGTAGATTCCAGGATGTGGAACTCTACACGTGAACCGATCGGTTGCATGATGAACTGCCCGTCATGAAATACCGTGCCCGGATGCTCGTCGCTGGTTACCCGAACGGAGCCGGATATCAGAAAATAGATCGTATTTTGTGAACACCGTTCTTTCGGGATCATCATTCCTTTCAGGAAAGAACGGTATTTGAATATCTGCTTCTGATAGTGGGAGCAAGAAGAACAGTCTGTATATTTCTGACAGATAAAATCAGACATCCGTGGCTGAATTTAAAGTTTTACCTTTTTGCTTTTACCTTGATTTTCATTATGGAAACGGTCTACGGCTGTGACTACATAACGGTATTTGCGTTTCCCGTCGTCGTAGGGCAGCAGATAGTTCGTCTCGCGTGTGACCGCTACGATCTTGGAAGGATCGTCCAGATTGACCGGCTCCTTGTTTTCGAAGCGGTAAATGACGAAATAGCTTGCCAATTCGGGATTGGTCTTGCTCTGTTCCGCCTGCCAGTGCAACATATATCCCTGGGCTGTCCATTCGGTTTTCAGTTTCTTGACCTCTTGCGGAGCCCGGTTGTGCAGATGGGTATAGGGCGGGATCAAGGCTGGATAGCGGTGGTAGTTCCGTTTCAGGCTGTCGGCTACACCCTTGTTGTTCCAGAGTATTTCGTTTGCGGGCCAGAAGCAGTTACCTTTTACTTTCGAGAGCGAACGTTCGTAAAGCATTTTGCGGGTGAGCTGGTCTGCTTTCATGGTGCGTGCTACGTCTTGGCCGATATACAGATGCGTGCCTTCCCGTGTCGCGTTTTTGTTCCACCATTGGATCAACGTGATATAGTCGGCTGCCGGATGTCCGATCTCCCAATATATCTGTGGAATGTTATAGTCTATCCAACCCTCTTTTACCCAGTGTGTCACGTCTGCATACAGGTCGTCGTAGTTTTGCAGTCCGTTGGTGTTGCTGCCTGAACCGTCGGGTGTACTTTTCTTGTTGCGGTAGATACCGAACGGACTGATACCGAATCTTACCCAAGGTTTGGATAACAGGATGGTGCGCTTGATCTCGCGAACCAGCTTGTTCACATTTTCCCTTCGCCAGTCTGCACGTTGTGATGCTTTATATCCTTTGTTCAAACCGTATTTCTGAAAACTTTTGTCGTCCGGGAAAGAGATACCCGCTACCGGATAGGGGTAGAAATAGTCGTCCATATGGATCGCGTCTACATCATAGCGGCTGACGATATCCCGTACCACGCGACAGATGAACTGCCGGCTTTCCGGTAATCCCGGGTCAAACAGGATTTGCTTGTTGTAGGTCACGAACCATTCCGGATGCTTATTATATATATGTGAATCTGCAAAACGGGTATTCCCGGCTGTACTTGCCCGGTAAGGGTTCAGCCAAGCGTGAAATTCCATATTCCGCTTGTGGCATTCTTCGATCAGGAAAGCCATCACGTCGAAGTCTCCGTCCGGGGCGAGCCCCTGCCTGCCGGTGTAGAAGCGGCTCCAAGGTTCGATATCCGATTTATAGAAAGCGTCGGCTTCCGGGCGTACCTGGAAGATGATAGCGTTGATCCCGCATTTTTGCAGATAGTCGAGTTTGCGGATAAAGTCTTTCCGCATTTGTACGGGTGTCATATCCTTGTATTCTCCCTGGAAAGCCGTCTGTATCCAAGCCCCGCGAAATTCCCGTTTCGCTTCTTTTCCAGTCGGTTGCTGCGGTTTTTGTTGTGTCGTCTTACATGACGTTACTGCTCCAAGCAGCAAGATCAGTAACAGACGAAGGTATTTTGCCATCATGAAGTCTGTGAGTTTGAGATTCTTTTGTTTGTTGTCCTATACACTTTGTACAAGCCGACACAAAGATAATAAAAGTTTAAAAGCAGAATAAGGTCCGCTATTTCTTTTCACTGATTAGTTGCGGTTTTGTATGGATTGAAAATTTATATTTATCCCCTCTGTATAGGGAGTGTTCGATCTCTACTACTTTCTGGTTTTCACAAATTACGGCACTGTCCAGTATAAAAACGGAGAGCGGAAGGTTATTCTCAAAATAATTATTTTCTTCTTCCGGATATGTGACGGTCGTGCTGAGGGTTCTCTGCACGCTGTCCAGCTTCAGATGATATTTGTCTTCGTATATTTTCAGAAAAGCTTGGTTCAGTTCCATCATATTCATTTTGGGACAAAGGGCCATTGAAACATAGCGGGTTTCGTCTTTTAATAACAGTTCGTCCGCATACCGGAGTCTACGTATTTTCAGAACATTGCCTTCTATTATATAGTTCTTCCCATTGATATTGATGGATATTCCACTATCAATGATGGTTTTTTCAAGTGTTACGTTTTTCGGGGTAAAGCCTTCTTTTACCAGGTTATTGCTAAAACTTTCTTTGATAGCATGGAAAGATCCCAATATACGGGTAAGGTGTTTGTCTTCGGAGCGGTTCAGGACAAATGTCCCTTTTCCCTTGATCCGGTTGGCCCAACCTTGCAGTTCCACTTCCAAAAGGCTTTTCCTTGCAGTCGTATTACTGATCTTATACATATTGATAAGTTCGTTTTCTGAAGGGACCTTGTCTCCCGGTAATAATTCTCCAGCTTCGATCTTTGCTATTATCGCTTTGCTTATCTCGATATATTTTGGACTGCTGTTCTTCATATTTCTTTTAGATTCTTGTATTGAAAAGGACTTCATGCACTAACATGTGTCTTTTGTCAACTTTGTTTATATGTGGCAAAGGTACAATGTTTTATCTTGTCTGCAATTATTTTTCAAAAAAAACTGTATAAAACTTGTTTATTAAATAATACTACTTATATTTGCGGAGTAATAATCTTAGTGCGTTAAGTCTAATATGAGGAAGAGGAGAATATTTTGGATTGTTTCATTGATGCTGTTACTTGCAACGGCTTTGAGCTTTATGGATCGTCAGGTTTTGTCGATCTCTATCATTCGGATAAAGGATGATCTGCATATCACCGATACGGAGTATGGTTTTATAAATTCAGGATTCTTGATTAGTTATGCTGTCATGTTTACATTGGGAGGTATGCTGATCGATAAATACGGAAGTCGGTTAGGGTTGGCTTTCTCTGTTGGTTTCTGGTCTTTGGCAACTGCCTTGCATGCACTTTCAATGAATGCATTTCATTTCGGACTGTTCCGTTTTTTATTGGGAGTAGGCGAGGGTGGGTGTTTTCCGGGAGCGATAAAGGCTGTAATCGAATGGGTTCCCAAGCAGAAACATGCCATTGCAAATGGCATTGCTATCGGAGGTTCGGCGATAGGAGCGGTAGTTGCTGTTCCGCTTTGTGCTTTTACTTTGAATTATACGAACTGGCGGGTACTTTTTCTAATAAGTGGAGTATTGGGGTTGATATGGGTGTTATGTTGGTTGCGGATGACAAATAAATATGCAAAGGAGCAGAATCAAATTGTAAACCAAGTTTCCCACTCTTTGAAAATGTCTGATTTTGTGGCTTTGTTCCGTAACAGAGATGCGCTTCTGTTTATTTTGATTCGTTTTTTATTGGACCCGATCTTTTATTTTTATATGTTTTGGATTCCAAAATATCTGAACGAATCGAAGGGGCTTTCTTTAGATCTGATCGGTAATATTTTGTGGATTCCCTTCCTGGCTTTAGGAATCGCAAATGTGATGGGAGGGTGGTTGTCCGATAAGATTCAACAGAAAACCGGGAATACGGGCCGGGCACGAAAAATTTCAATGGGACTTGCTGCCGCTTTGACATTACCGGTTTTGTCGGTTGGAATACTGGAATCATCTATGCTGGTTATTTTTGTGATGTCATTGGCTTTCTTTGCACATGGAATCTGGATTACGAATTATATAACTTCTATCGGAGATGTTTTTGGCGCTTCGAAATCATCGACGGTGGTCGGATTATCGGGAACGGCGGGTGCAATCTCTTCTTTTGTGATTAATCCGTTGATGGGAGTGGTGATTGCTAATTATACATATACTCCTTTGTGGGTATATTCAGGCGTAATGTATCCGGTTGCTTTTCTCATTTTTCTTTTCTTCCTGCATGGTATTCGTATCAATGGCGGAAAATAGAGTAAAAAAGTTGTATTTTATATAGTATTATACTTAAAATAACATAGTGCGTTAATTAAAAAATAAACAAGCGTTAATATGAATAAGATGAAGGAAGAGAAGATGGGAAAAGCACGTATAGGTGTTTTTAGTGTCGGATATGATAAGTATTGGTCACAATTTCCCGGACTGTTGGATGAGCTTCTGAAAAAGGAAGCCGAGTTTATTCGTAAGATTCCTGTGGAGGAAGTGGAGGTCTTCAGTTTCGGGATGGTTGATTCTCCCGCTGTCGCTTACGAAAAGGTGAAGGAGATCGTTGCTGCGAATCTGGATTTCCTGTTCTGTGATATGTTGACTTATGCGACTTCCGGGACTTTCGGTGTGATTGCTCGTTCTGTGCAGTGCCCGATTGTATTGGTCGCTTTACAGCCGTTGAAAGCGATGAATTATAAACAGGCTACAACTTATATGCAGTTAGTGAACGATGATATCTGTGCCTTACCTGAATTTACAGGTGTGGCGGTGCGCTTGGGAAAGCCAGTTCCGGAAATCATTATCGGAACTTTGTATGATGACCGGCAAGTGGATGAGGAGGTTCGTGAATATTGCCGGATAGCAAAAGTTTTGCACAGTCTGAAAAATGCGAAGTTAGGACATATAGGCCATCCTCTTAATTCGATGATGGATATGAATACGGATCCGACTATGTTGACTGCTTTCTTTGGCTCTCATGTCATCTCATATGAACCGAATGAGCTATTGAAGCAAATGGAAAATGTTTCGGACAGAGAAGTTAAGGAGAAAGAAGCCTGTATCCTTGATTTCTTCGATACTCCTGATCCAGTCTCAGACCCGATATCGATGAAGTTGAGAGATGAAGATCTGAAAGTGGCAGCCAAAGTAAGCCTTGCTTTGGATAAATTCGTGGATAGTAATGGGTTGAATGGTTTGGCATATTATTATGACGGAGCAGATAATAGCTCTATCCGTCAGCTGATGTCTAACTTGATTGTTGGAAATTCATTGCTGACGGCAAGGCATATTCCGATGTGCGGTGAGTCTGATTTGAAGACACTGGTAGCATTGATGATTATGGACCGTTTGGGTATCGGAGGCAGTTTTGCCGAATTTCATCCGATTGATTTCAATGACGGTTTTGTTTTGGTTGGGCATGACGGTCCTCATAATATCTCGATAGCAGAAGGTAAACCGGTCTTGAGAAGTTTAAAAAAGTATCACGGAAAGCCCGGCAACGGAGCAGGTGTGGAGTTTAAAATCAAAGAAGGACCTATTACATTATTATCAATAAATTCAACATATGATGGAAAATTCAAATTAATTATTGCTGAAGGTGAGTCTGTAAGCGGGCCTATTCCTCCCACAGGGAATACGAATACGAGAGGATTCTTTCAACCGGATGTACGGACTTTCTTGAAAAGGTGGATTAGTGAAGGTCCTACGCATCATTTTGCGTTAGGCATCGGGCATCATGCGGCAACTCTGGAAAAGATTGCCAGATACTTGAATCTTGAATACAAGATTATATCTGTTAATTAAAAAACTATTTCAATTTAAATCTGAGAATCATGGAAAAACAGTGTCAAATGATTGACGCATTGCAAATCAGGTTTCGGCAATTAATTCGTTTGCCCTTTTTGGTTTGCTTTGCTTTTTTTAGTGTAATGATGGCTTATGCATCTCCTGGAACAGTAAAGGGTAAAGTGATTGGTTCTGACGGCTATGGTATTGCTGGTGTGAATGTTATTGAAAAGGGTACGACGAATGGAGTTATTACGGATGTTGAAGGGCGATATGTTTTAAATCTGACTACGGAGAATCCTGTAATTGCATTTTCATTTATCGGATATGTCTCGCAGGAGCTCTCGGTCGGAAATAAGACAGTTGTCGATATTGTGTTGAAAGAGGATGTGAAAGCGCTTGAAGAAGTAGTGGTTGTCGGATATGGTACGCAGAAGAAAAAAGATCTGACAGGTGCCATTGCTTCGGTGAATAGTGAAGATTTGGGTAAGATGCCTGCATTAAGTTTCGATCAGTCATTGCAAGGAAAAGTTGCAGGTGTACAAATTTCCCAGACGAACGGAGCTCCGGGTGGTAATATAAATATTATGGTTCGTGGTATCAGTTCGATTACCGGTTCTAATTCTCCTTTGTATGTAGTTGACGGATTTCCTATCGGAACAGGTGGGGGAGGTTCTAACTTGTCCAATTTTTCCAATAGCAGCTATTCTTCCAGTGGTATGGCAAATGCCACGACAGAGAAAATCAATCCGTTAAGTACGATTAACCCCTCGGATATCGAGTCGATCGAGATATTGAAGGACGCATCGGCTACGGCTATTTATGGTTCCAGAGGAGCGAATGGTGTTGTCTTGATTACGACAAAGAAAGGGAAAACCGGTAAAACATCCATTAATGTAAATGCCTCTTTCGGTGTACAACAGGTCGCTCATAAATTGGATTTGTTGACTCCTCGCGAATATGCGGAATTTGTAGCGGAAGGTAGAGATAATGCTTGGATTTATGCTGGTGGTCAAGCAAGTGATCCGAATGAAGTCAGAACTTCCAATGCTTGGGTAAGGCCAGAATACCGTAATCCCTCTTCCATTTCAAATGAAGGGACAGATTGGCAGGATGTAATATTCCGTTTGGCAACTGTCCAAAATTATCAGGTATCGGCTACTGGTGGTACCGAAAATATAAAATATATGGTATCATTAGGCTTCTTCGATCAGAAGGGTATCGTGATTGGTTCCGATTTTCAACGCTTCAATATCCGTTCTAATATCGAAGCAAAACTGACGAAACGATTGAAGTTCGGTACAAATCTTGCTGGTTCTTATGGGTATGGCGATTTTGCACGAACTGAAGGACATCTGGGCTTAAGAGGTATGATTCAATGTGCATTGGCTATAAATCCGGGAATGCCGGTTTATGGTCAGGATGGCAGTTATAATTCCGAGTTTGATGATCCGATGGGAGCACCTGTGGAAAATCCGTTATTTATTGCTGAAAATTTCTCCGACAAAAGAAATATGAAGGATTTCATTGTAAACAATTATCTGGATTATGAATTTATACCAGGTTTGAATTTCAGAACATCGTTTGGTTTGAAGTTTAATTTGAATCAAACGGAACTATGGAAATCGTCGAAGATCGGAACCTATGCGGATAAATCCAGTCCGGCAACAGCTGCCGCTATAGATAAGAAAGGCTTAAACTGGTTGAATGAAAATACATTGACATATAAAAAGAACTTTAATGAAAAACATGATTTGAATGTTGTAGCTGGCTTGACAGTTCAAAAGGATACCTATAGTCAATTATCTGCCGGAGCAACGGATTTTCCTACCGATTATATACATTATTTATCTGCCGGAACGATCAATTCTGGGACACACCTGAAGTCCGAATGGTCTATGGTCTCTTTGTTGGCGAGAGCAAATTATGTTTATGACAATAAATATATGTTGACGGCGACTGTTCGTAGAGATGGTAGCTCACGGTTCGGAGCAAATCAGAAATGGGGAACATTTCCTTCTGTTTCGGTTGGGTATCGTGTATCGGAAGAACCTTTTATGCAGGATTTTAGAGCTTTGTCCGATTTAAAAATAAGAGCAAGCTATGGGGTTGCCGGAAATAACAGTATCGGAAACTATAATCAGATAGCTTTGTTAGGCGTTTCTAATTATGTGGATGCAAACAAAATCTTACCGGGTTTGGCTCCAAGTACATTGGCAAACGATGAACTGACTTGGGAAAAATCTAAGCAGACTGATATCGGTATTGATTTCGGTTTGTTCAACAACCGTGTGTCAGTCATTGCCGATTGGTATTATAATCTGAAAACAGATTTGTTGTTAAGTGTGAATCTGCCGGCTGCCTCTGGTTTCGGAAGTGCAATGCAAAACGTTGGAGAAATAGAAAACAAAGGATTTGAGTTTGCTTTAAACACTGTGAATATCGATACAAAAAATTTCTCATGGTCGACTTCTTTTAATATAAGTACAAATCGTAATAAGGTAAAAAAACTCGCAACGGAAGATGGGCGTATCGTTTCTGATAAGTTTATAACTGAAGTGGGGCAACCCATTTCCAGTTTCTATATGATGAATGTTGTCGGAGTTTTTAAAGATGATGCGGATGTCGCGAAAGGCCCGGTTTATTCTCCCAATACAAGACCAGGTGATTTGAAATATGAAGATGTGGATGGCGATGGCAAGATTACGACGGCTGATAAAACAATTGTCGGATCGCCATTTCCCGATTTTACCTGGGGCTTGAATAATGAATTTAAATGGAAGAATTTGAGTTTAAGTGTTTTTGTTAACGGGTCTCAAGGAGGAAAGACCTATTTCGAAGCAGGAGAAACCTTGTTAAATTGTGCAGGTGTACAGAACCAATTGTCATTGGTTAATGATCGTTGGAGATCTCCTGAAGAACCGGGTAATGGATATCTGCCGAGGGCTATACGTTCCGATTATGCGCTGGGGATGTCTGCCAGTTCCAGATATTTATTTGATGCTTCGTATGTCCGTATTAAAGACATTACCTTATCGTATGATTTCCCAGGATCTATCACGCAAAAAATTGGATTGAAGGGTTTGAATGCCTATTTCAATGTCTCTAACGTATATACATTCACGGATTATCCGGGTTATGATCCGGAAGCAAGCCAGTCTGGAGACTCTGTGACTTCTGCTGGGATAGATAGTGGCGTTTATCCTACTCCGAGAACATACACATTAGGTGTAAAGGTTGCTTTTTAATAATTGCTTAAAATGAATAGTATGAAAAATAGAATAATGAGATATTTACCTCTTTTGGCAATATCACTGAGTACGATGTCTTGCTCTGATTTCTTGACATTAAAACCTGAATATCAAATGAACGAGTTGGGATTTTATCAGAATGAATCTGATTTTGAAACAGCTGTAGTCGGTTTGTATTCCGGATTACAGAGCTATGGTCAAAATTTGATCTGGATGAATGAGCTGGCTACCGATAATGCAGTTTTCCAATTGGCGAATGCCGAGACTGCCGTAACAGGGTTTGATTATATGAATTTATCTGCGACAAATGCTTATGTGAGTACTTACTGGAGCAATTCGTATGGAATGATAAGCCGTGCAAACGGTATACTGAACAGATTGTCAAATTTTGATTTCAATTCAAAGGCGAAAATGCAGGGTGAATGTAAGTTTATACGTGCATTGGCTTATTTCCAGTTGGTTCAATTGTTTGGTGACGTTTCTATAACGGAGTTGGAATTTTCAAGTCCGAATCAGATTGCAGACTATGATTTTAGTCGGAAACCTGTGGACCAAGTTTATCAACTGATCATACAGGATTTGATGGATGCTGAAAGTTTATTGTCTTCAGAAATTCCAGAAAATAAAGGAAAAGTATCGATTGGTGCTGTAAAGGCTTTGTTAGGAAAAGTCTATTTGACAAGACATGAATATGATAAATCAGCAGAAAAGCTGAAAGAGGTGATAGATTTGAATGCATATTCTTTGGAACAGGACTACGGTTCTCTCTTTTCCGAAGGCAACGATGACAAATCGGAATCGATATTAGAAATAGAGTTCGCTTCGGGCAATCTCGGGGAAGGTTCTAATTTTGCACATCATTTTTATCCCAATGTAATCAATATGGATGTATTTTCCGGTGGAATATTAGGAGGAGGGAGATGTGTCCCCAGTGAAACCTTGTGGAATACTTACGAGGAAGGCGATTTAAGGCGGGATGCTGCTTTGGGGAATAAATTGCCGATGAAAGACGGTACGACTTCGGATTATTATTTCTGCAAAAAGTTTGTAGATTATTCGGCAACGACGACAAGCGACTGTGGTGTGAATTTTACTCTTTTGCGCTATGCGGATGTTCTGCTTATGTATGCAGAGGCTCTGAATGAGTTGGGAAAAGCGAGTGAAGCTTTGCTATATATTAATCAGGTAAGGCAACGTGCAGGAATCGGAGATTTGCACGGATTGTCTCAAACTGCATTACGCACTGCTCTGGAAAAAGAAAGACAATGCGAACTTTGTTTTGAAGGACATCGCTGGTTTGATTTGATGAGAACCGGACGGACCTTGGAAGTATTGAATGAAGATTTCAAAAATCGTGGTCTGGCTTTTAGTGTAGAAGAGTATGAATTATTGCTTCCGATTCCTCAGGGACAAATAGATATTGATCCGGATTTGGAACAAAATCCGGGATATTGAGTATATTTCGAATTGTAAATACTTAAATTGAACGATGAAAATGAAAAAAGCAATATTATTATTTGCCTCCTTTCTATTATTGTTTCCTTCCTGTGGGCAAAAAGCACTGAACTGCGATTTGCTTAGGGATAAGAGCGACAAGGATAGCCGGATAAAACCTTTTAATGATATTCATCTCGAAATGTCTTTAAAGCCTTTTAAAGTGAATGATCGGGACTCTATTGATCAAGTTTGCCGGAATATTTTTGCCCAGTGGGGACCGTTGTTAAAACATGCGGATACGATTTCAGTTATGTTATGGACAGCCGATGGTTCAGAGATTTTGAATTATAAGGGAGACAAAAAGCAACGGTTGGAATGGTCCCAGTATGTCGGAAATCCGAATACGGAACATGAGGTAAATTCCGGACCAGTGGATTTGAGTTTACATCAGCGTGCCTACGATTATATTCCCAATCCTCCTCAATATACATACGGAGATTTGAAATATATCGTATCTTCTCTGAAAGAGCAGGGAAAGTTGCTGACTGGCAAGACGATTCGTGTCGGTGAGACTTTCGATCCGGGGCCAGAGTTTGCAAAGTCCGAGTTCAAGTATAAAAAGCATCCTGAGATTTGTATGGGAAATACGATGGGAGCAAAAACGTTTGTATGTTGCTATGCCACTTTGAATGAAGACAAAGAGCATTATGCAGGCTTTCCTTCGGGAATACCACAGGGTACGCCATTCGGTACATTCTTCGGTAAACAGAGCCAACATTTCTTGACAGATATGGGGTTTGATTTCCTATGGCTTTCTAACGGGTTAGGTTTTGGAATGGAAACATGGAGCGCAACCGGAGCTGTTTTCGACGGAAAAAAATTTCATCCTGAAAAGCTGAATGATACCCGTGAAAAAATTATTGATTTCTGGACAAAGTTTCGGGCTGAATGTCCGGACTTTCGGATCGAGACACGGGGTACGAATATCTCAGTTGGAGCCGACTTGGCGAAAGACGGTGTCGATTTGAAAGCTATTTATAATGGAGGTTTTAATTTATTGCCGCCACCGAACTCTCCGTGGGCTGCCTTGGATGGGAACTTTGGTTTGGAATTAGCTGGATATATGTCACGTATTTCTGAGCTACCGGACGACCGTTACCTTTTCAGATATTATACGCATGATCCGTGGTGGGCAAACAGTCCCTGGTTGGATCGTTACGGACGGGAAGCACATGATATCTATTTGCCGATGGCGGTTACCCGTATCGATGCCGATGGAAATGTTAAATTACCTACTCACTTGACTTTCCTGACGATCGATGATTCTTACGGAAATATGCCGGAACAGGTTCCCTCTGAAGTGATTCCTCATATTTTGCAGGGGCGCCGGACATCGCCTGACCAGCCAGGCTTGATTGTCTGGGTATATCCTTTCGATGAATATCACGACTGGGCATATAAACAGCCGGAACGAATAGAGGAAATCTATTATGGAGATTGGTTTATCCAGCAGGCAATTAATGATGGATTTCCGATGAATACAGTTGTATCCAGCGGGAACTTCACCAAATTGATGGAAGAGGGTAAGAATACTTTCGATGAATCGATTTTGGTTTCAATCGTACCGGATGCCGGCTCCGAAATGGAAAAGCAGTTGATGAAGTTTGTGGAGAATGGGGGGAAACTATTCGTATATGGCCCGTCTTCGCATGCAAGTAAAGAGTTTCTTGATTTTCTGAATATCAAGACTGTCGAACCTATATCCGGAGAGATGAAAATGAAACTTCGGTTGAAATCTGATCGAATAAAAGTTCCGGGTTCTGACATTTTGAAACATAATGCAGATATGTCCGGTGGAGGAATCGAGACAGTTGTAAATAACAGTGCTGATCCAGGTACGAAGGTATTGGCACAGGCTTTCTTAGGAAATCAAAAGAGAGATGTTGTCGTGCAGCGTCAGGAAAAGGAATGGAATGGAGGAATGGTAACCTACCTCCGTGGAACGAACTCTGCTACTTATCGGGGTGGTCATCTTCTGACACCGGACAACCCCGATAAGTGGTTCAATGGTTCCTCTTTACTGAGGTATTCTCTGGATAACATGGGGTATAGTATCCATTTTGATAAATTGAAAGCAGGTTTGAAAAACCCGATCAACTGTATTTCCAGATGTGATAATGCATTCTACTTTTCAGGATTTACGCCTAACCAGACAATTGAGCAGCAGTGGTTGTTCCCACAGGGAGCTCCGATTTTTACCGGATATGAAACGGAGTTGAGGAATGGTATGGCACATTATCGTATGCCTAAGTCTTATCAAGAAGAATGCCGTGTGTTTGTCAAACAAGATGAAGGAGTCGTCTCTTGTTACGAGGTTGCTCCTGTTGAATGGAATGTGAAGCGCAGAATTGGTATTAACGGGTTGAAGCAGGCTACGGTAAGAATTTATCCGGGTGCGGACGATACACATTTTGAAGTTGTAAATAATGTCGGTTATCCCTATAATAAACCCTCCTTGGAACGAAAAAAAGGGACGGATTATGCCGGAACTTATTATGAGTTCGAGAATATAACCGGCGAATTAATTGCGATATGGTAAATAGGTGGTTTTTTCTTTTTTTCATTTTTATAGTATACTCGGAGCCTGCGTTATGCAAGCTCCGGGTTTCTGGTTTATTTGCCGACAACATGGTTCTTCAACGTGACGAACCGATTTTTGTACAGGGCACTGCCACTCCTGGAGATAAAGTATCGGTGGCTTTCCACCTCTCGTCAGTATCCTGCAAAGTAAACGAAAAGGGATGTTGGCAAGTGCGGTTACCGGCTGAAAAAGCCGGCGGACCTTATCTATTGGCTGTATGGACAGAAGAAGAAACATTATCATTCAAGAATGTATTGGTGGGAGATGTTTGGTTTGCTTCCGGACAGTCTAATATGGAACATCCGATTGAGGGATGGGAATGGCTACCTAATTCCAGCATATATAGATGCGAAGAAGAATTGGTTGATTCGGATTACCCGGAGATACGATTATTTACTGTGCCTAAATATCCTGCATCGATCGAAGTGGAGGAGGTTCCGATAAAAGAATGGAAAATACCGGAACCGGAAAGTTTACGTGGTTTTTCTTCAACAGCTTGGTTTTTCGCAAAAGCATTGTATAAAAAATTACAGGTTCCGGTTGGGATCATTAATTGTTCGTGGGCTGGAACATCGATTAAAGCGTGGGAGAGTAAGGAAGTTTTGAACGAATTTAAAGACTCTCTGAATTTTAAGGGAACTCCACCTATTCCCGATCGGGATAAAGTCGTGGAAGCTCTCCGAGCGAATCAGCAAAGGAGGTGCCAGATATCTATCCCACGGGAAGGACAAGTCCGGGAAATCGGTCTTTTACCGACCGTGGCATGGACCCCGTTTGATCTGAAAAAAATACCAGCTTCTTCAGAAGTTTTTTGGTTGAAGAAGGAAATCGATCTACCGGAGCGATATGCGAAAGAGCCATTGTTTCTGTCGTTGGGATTGCTGAACAGGCAAAGTATTATCTATTTTAATGGTAGAGAGATTGGAGAATATATGTATCCCGAACCGGCTATTGCCCTTATTCCTAAATCTTGTATTTGTCCGGGAAGGAATGAGTTGCTTGTGCGGCTGGCGCAACCTTTTGGTCCGCCTTCTGTAAAAGGTGATAAAAGCCTTTTCTTTATGTCAACGAGAGATGCCGGATTTCGGGAGGATTTGTCGGAAGGTTGGTCTATAACCGTGCAAGATTCCATCCCTAAGCCAGAAGCAGAATACCAAAATTATCCGGGAGCTCTCTTTAACGGAATGGTACATCCTTGTCTAGAATATAATGTTAAAGGTGTTATCTGGTATCAGGGAGAAAATGATGTCTGGAAACCAGAGCTATACGCAGAAATGTTTAGAGCATTGATTCTTGACTGGCGTAAAAAATGGAAGAAGGAGGATCTGCCTTTTTTATATGTTCAAATATCACTGTTGCCGGAGATAGATCCGGAAGCTGGTGAGCTGCCCTATCAGTTATTCCGGGAAAAGCAGTGTGTTGCTTTACCTAATACCGGGATGGCCTATTCTCTGGATATCGGTGATCCGTATGATGTGCATCCGAGGAATAAAAAAGTCGTTGGTGAGAGATTGGCGGAGCAAGCATTCCGGATTGTTTATGAGATAAAGTAAATAATCAAAATGTCACTGCTTTTGCATGTAATCGGGTTTACTACCCCATGTAAATAGAATTACTATAGCGGGTAATATTTTTTAACAAATCAGATGGTTGTTAAACAAGGGGAAGTCTTGTCAATTTGTCAATGATCGTTTCGGTCTTTTTTATATAGACGAGGGGATTTGAAAAAGCATTTTTGAAAACATATAAATCAATATAGAAAACAGAAGCGAGGATAATCTTATTACTTTTACCGCCGGAATCTTAAAAGAACAGATCATGAGGAAACCTCTGCTTAAAATACTGCTTTGCCTTTCACTATTGTCCCCTTTTACGGGGAGTGGCCAAGATAAAAATGTGCTTGAATCCGGCTTCGTGAATCCGGAGAAGCAAGTACAGACTTCCGTTTATTGGTATTGGATTTCTGGGAATATCTCGGAAGAAGGGGTGAAGAAAGACCTGTATTCGATGAAAGAAGCCGGGATCAACCGGGCTTTTATCGGGAATATCGGGCTGGAAGGAATCCAGACGCCTTATAAGACTGTGCCGTTCTATAGTGAAGAATGGTGGAAAATACTGCACGCAGCCCTTAAAACAGCAACGGAATTAGGAATAGAGATCGGCATCTTTAATTCACCCGGATGGAGCCAGTCGGGTGGACCGTGGGTGAAACCGGAGCAGGCGATGCGTTATCTGGCATCGGTAAAGGCGGAAGTCAGTGGAGGAAAACAGGTAGAGGTGATTTTGACGAAGCCGGATAAGGACTTTCAGGATGTAAAGGTGATCGCTTTTCCATCTATCGGGAAGAAAACAACCCGGTTGTCGGCTGCAAATACTAAAGTGACATCTGCTATGTCTTTGCAAAATCTGAACCATTTGGTTGACGGGAATAAGGAAACAGTGATGCTTTTTACGGAAAAAAGCGAAAAGCCGGTGGCGATCGATTTCAGGACGGATCAACCGTTTACTTTACGCAGTTTGCAAATCTTCCCTGCCCGCCAGCCGATTCAAACCAATGCCCGTTTATTAGTAAAAGAGAACGGGGGCTATCGGATGCTGTCCGAATTTAAGATCGACCGTTTCAATGCGAATTTGAATGTCGGCTTCGATCCGTATGCTCCGGTTGTTATCTCTGTCCCGGAGACGACGGCAAGCGAGTTCCGGTTGGAACTGGCTAACACGGCATCCGGTACGGGATTAGGAGAGGTAGAATTCTTGTCCCTTCCTGCTGTGGAACGTTATCCCGAAAAGACATTGGCCAAGATGTTTCAGACTCCGCTTCCTTATTGGCATGAATACCAGTGGCCGGTACAACCGGAAGCGGGTGATCCCTCCCTGGTCATCGATCCGGGGAAAGTATTGGATATTTCTGCTTTCTTGCAAGGAGACCGCCTTGTCTGGAAAGCTCCGGCGGGAGAATGGACGATCCTGCGTACCGGTATGCTCCCGACGGGTGTGACGAACAGCCCGGCCGATCCCGAAGCGACCGGACTGGAGATAGATAAGATGAGCCGCAAGCATGTAGAAGCGCATTTCGAGGCTTTCATGGGTGAAATATACCGTCGTATTCCGGCTGAAGACCGTGCTTGCTGGAAAGTAGTCGTACAAGATAGTTACGAAACGGGCGGACAAAACTTTACCGACGATTTCTTGTCGGAATTCCAGGCGCGTTACGGTTATGACCCGTTACCGTTCCTTCCCGCTTATGAAGGATATGTGGTCGGGAGCGAGGATCGTTCCGACCGTTTCCTTTGGGATCTGCGCCGTCTGATTGCGGATAAAGTCGCATACGATTATGTCGGCGGCTTACGGGAGGTGTGCCATAAATATGGCTTGACGACCTGGTTGGAAAACTACGGGCACTGGGGGTTCCCCGGTGAGTTCCTGCAATATGGCGGACAATCGGACGAGATAGGAGGCGAGTTCTGGAGTTTTGGCGATTTGGGGAATATCGAGAACCGTGCCGCTTCTTCCTGCGGACATATTTATGGAAAGCAGAAGATTTCGGCCGAATCGTTCACCAGCGGCGGGACGCCTTTCAGTTGTTATCCTGCCATGATGAAACAGCGTGGCGACCGTTTCTTTACGGAAGGAATCAATAATACGTTGTTGCATGTCTATATCTCGCAGCCTTCGGAAGAACGGGAGCCAGGGATGAACGCCTGGTTCAGCAGCGAATTCAACCGGTTGAACACTTGGTATCCGCAGATGGATTTGTTTACATCCTATCTGAAACGTGTCAACTATATGTTGCAACAAGGTTTGAATATTGCCGATGTCGCTTATTTCATCGGCGAAGATGCTCCCAAGATGACCGGTATCGTAGAACCGGAACTGCCGAAAGGCTACCAGTTCGATTATATCAATGCCGAGGTGATCGAACGCGACCTCTTTGTTAAAGACGGTTTGCTGACGTTGCCTCATGGTACGCAATACCGGATATTGGTACTTCCGAAGCTTGAGACCATGCGTCCTGAACTGCTTGCCAAGATCAGGAAACTGATCGAAGACGGGGCGGTTGTCTTGGGGCCTGCTCCGAAACGTTCGCCGAGTGGCGAATCTTTTCCGATGGCTGACAGGCAGGTTAAGAAATTGGCCGACGAATTATGGGGCGGTCTGGACGGGCGGAACGTGAAGGCTGTTAAAAGAGGAAAAGGTGAGTTGTTGTTGGGCATGACGATGGAAGAGGCCTTGAAGCATATCGGTTGTGTACCGGACTGCGGATTGCCGGCGGATGCTCCGGTTCTCTACGGACACCGTTCTGCTGGAGATGCCGAGATCTATTTTGTCTCCAACCAGAAAGACGAGACGGTCGAGATCAGTCCGGAATTCCGTATCCGTTCAAGGCAACCGGAGTTATGGGATGCGGTAACCGGCCGTATTCGTATGCTTCCTGCTTATGAAGAGACAGCTACGGGGACAGTTGTTCCTTTGAAGTTGCATCCTTATGAGAGTGCTTTTGTCGTGTTCCGCCGGCCGGCCGTAAAGGCTGAGGGAACGGAACTGGAATTGAACTATCCGGTTCCGCAGACGCTTGTCCGCCTGGATGCTCCTTGGAGAGTCTCCTTTGAGGAAAAGAGAAGAGGACCGGCAGTTCAAACCTTTGCCCGCCTGGAAGATATCAGCAAGAACGAAAATCCCGATATCCGCTATTATTCCGGTACGATTTGGTACGAGACGGAATTTAAATTGAAAAAGAAACCGGAAGGCGAATTGTATCTGAATCTGAACGATGTCGGGGTAATGGCAAAAGTGAAGATCAACGGTCAGTATGCCGGGGGCGTTTGGACGGCTCCCTACCGGGTAAATGTAACGGATTGGGTTCGGAAAGGGAAGAACAAAGTCGAGATAGAGGTCGTTACCACTTGGATGAACCGTTTGATCGGTGATAGCGGTTTGCCGGAGTCCGAACGAAAAACCTGGACACCCTGCAATAGCTGGAAGCCTGCCGATACGTTGCAGAAATCCGGCCTGATCGGCCCTGTTTATCTAGAAAGTGTGAATTGATTGTTTCCGAATGTGAATGCCAGCCGTTTGCTTGGCGAAACGGCAATCCTTTTTTACCTTTGCAATGTTTATATGGGGGGCAAAATCCCCTTGTCCCTGCGCTTGACGCGGAGCCGCAAAAGAGCAAGCCTTATCAATCAGATGTTTATATGACTGGCTTTAATGCGATCCCGCGTCAAGCGCGGGAACAGGATAGTTTTGACACACCCCCTATATGTCATGCTGATAAATCATTGTTATGTCCGAAAACAATTCTATATTCATCAAGGGAGCTCGAATCAATAACCTGAAAAATATCGATGTCGAGATTCCCAGAGATAAACTGGTCGTTATAACCGGCCTTTCCGGTAGTGGAAAATCATCATTGGCATTCGATACGTTGTATGCGGAAGGGCAGCGCCGCTATGTGGAGAGCCTTTCGGCCTATGCACGCCAGTTTCTGGGGCGTATGAGCAAGCCGGAGTGCGACTATATCAAAGGCATTCCCCCTGCCATCGCTATCGAACAGAAGGTGAACACCCGCAACCCGCGCTCGACGGTAGGAACTTCTACGGAGATATACGAATACCTTCGGCTCTTGTATGCCCGTATCGGGAAAACTATCTCTCCTGTCTCCGGGATGGAAGTGAAGAAACACCAGGTAAGCGATATTGTGAAAGAAGTCTTAGGCTACCCTGCCGGAACACGCTTTGCCGTATATGCTCCTGTCGTCCTGCCGGATGGGCGTGGCATCAAGGAGCAGTTGGAAATCTTGCAAAAAGAAGGCTATACCCGTTTGTCCATTGGCGAGACCGTTTACCGGATCGGTGAAGTATTGGCGGATGACACATTGCTTTCCTCCCCGGTGATCGAACTGTTGATAGACCGTCTGGTCGTATCGGATGACAAGACATTGAAAAGCCGTCTTGCCGATTCCGCCGAAACGGCTTTCTTCGAAGGGCACGATACTTGTATCATCCGTATCTACACATCCGAAGGAACAGTTGTAAAAGAATATTCCAAGAAATTCGAGGCTGATGGTAGGGTGTTCGAGGAACCGACCGATATGATGTTCAGCTTTAATAACCCGTTAGGTGCCTGCCCGACTTGCGAAGGTTTCGGGAAGGTGCTCGGTATCGATGAAAATCTGGTCGTGCCGGATAAAAGCCTGTCCGTTTTCCAGGGAGCGGTAGTCTGCTGGAAAGGTGATGTGATGGGAGAATGGCTGAAAGAGTTTATTGTGAAGAGCGAGAAATATAACTTCCCGATCCATCGTCCTTATTACGATCTGACGCAAAGGGAGAAAGACTTGCTTTGGCACGGTGCGCACGGACTGCACGGCATCGACGACTTTTTTAAGTTTGTGGAAGAGAACCTTTATAAGATACAGTATCGTGTGATGTTGGCACGTTATCGCGGAAAGACCGTTTGCCCGACTTGTAAAGGGTCCCGCCTGCGTCCCGAAGCCCTCTATGTAAAGGTAGGGGGAAAGGATATTGCGGAACTGGTTACCCTTCCGATCACGGAAGCAAAAGCCTTTTTCGATCACCTTCAACTTGACGAGAACGAGGCATCCATTGCCAAACGTTTGCTGACGGAGATCACTAACCGCCTGCAATTCCTGTTGGATGTGGGGTTGGGCTATCTGACGCTTGACCGCCTGTCTTCCTCCCTTTCCGGAGGAGAAAGCCAGCGTATCAATTTGGCGACCTCTTTGGGGAGTAGCTTGGTCGGGTCTCTTTATATATTGGACGAGCCGAGTATCGGGCTCCATTCTCGCGACACTGATTTGCTGATCAAGGTGCTCCGGCAATTGCAGGCATTAGGTAATACGGTGGTCGTGGTGGAGCATGACGAAGAGATTATCCGTGCGGCCGATTACATTATCGACATCGGTCCGAAGGCCGGTCGCCTGGGTGGGGAAGTGGTCTATCAGGGTGATGTGGACGATTTGAAAACCAGTAGCAACAGCTATACCGTCCGGTATCTGACGGGAGAGGACCAGATAGAAGTGCCCCTTTATCGTCGTCCCTGGAATAATTATATCGAGGTGAAAGGTGCCCGTAAAAACAATTTGAAAGGGATCGATGTGAAGTTCCCTTTGAATGTGATGACAGTCGTAACAGGTGTCAGCGGTTCGGGTAAAAGCTCGCTCGTGCGTGATATTTTCTACGAAGGTGTCAAGCATTATTTAGACGAGGCTGCCCGCTTGATGGTTGACTGTTCCGGCTTGGAAGGCGATATGCACATGATCAAAAGCATCGAGTTCGTCGACCAGAACTCCATCGGCAAGAGTTCCCGTTCCAACCCGGTGACCTATATCGGGGCCTACGATGAGATCCGTAAACTTTACGGTGAGCAGCCTTTGGCTAAGCAGATGGGCTATTCGGCTGCCTATTTCTCCTTTAATAAGGAAGGCGGGCGATGTGAAGAATGTAAAGGAGAAGGAAAGATCACGGTCGAGATGCAGTTCATGGCCGATATCACCCTCGAATGCGAAACCTGCCATGGCAAGCGCTTCAAACAGGATGTGCTCGATGTCGAATATCACGGTGCGAGTATCTATGATATGCTGGAAATGACCGTGAACCAGGCGATTGAGTTCTTTGGACAATATCCGGGATCACAGGAAAAGAAGATCGTCAAAAAGCTGAAACCCCTCCAGGATGTCGGGTTGGGGTATATCAAACTCGGACAGACTTCATCCACTTTGTCCGGTGGTGAAAACCAGCGTGTGAAACTTGCTTACTATCTGGGCCAGGAGAAACAGGAACCGACGCTTTTCGTCTTTGACGAGCCGACGACCGGTCTGCATTTTCATGATATCAAGACGTTGCTGAAGGCTTTCAATGCCCTGATCGATAAAGGTCATACGGTTGTCATTATCGAACATAATATGGATGTGATCAAATGTGCCGACTATCTGGTTGATCTCGGCCCCGAAGGAGGAAATGCCGGAGGAAATCTGGTTTGCACCGGAACGCCGGAGGAGGTGGCCATGTGCGAGGCATCTTATACGGGAAAATATTTAAAGGATAAACTCTGATAAAAATGGAGAGGCGTGTTAGTAAAACACGTCTGTTACGATAATTCGAGGAGGGTGTGTCAATTTGATATCATTGGACGCAGATGACGCAGAACACACAGATGGACGCAGATTTATTTTGCTGATAATTAATAATATCTGCGTTGATCTGCGCTCGTCTGCGTTGTCTGCGTCCCATGAATACCGATATTTGACATACCCTCCTCAAACTATGTCTGAATTAGTAAGCAGGATTTTGTTTCGACTATTTTATTTTTTGCTCTTTTCCTGCTCTGCAACCTGATGAACGCGGTCGGCAACATATTCTACTTTGTCCAAGCCTGCGTCTTTCAGGTTCATCGCTTCTTCTTTTGCCTTTGAAGCAAGGTGGTGGAGGTTTGCGTGGAGGCAACGGAATTTACCATCATCTTCCATTTTGCGGAGTACATAACCTGTGACAACTCCGACTACCATACCGATTAATAAATCTTTCATACCATTACGTTTTTAAATGATTACTACTTTAGAAACTGTTTCTTAGTTTTATTCCCTCAAAACAAGAGGTAAATCCGTATTGTTTCGGTTTTTAAAGTATTTATAGGTATTGCGGGATTGTTTAGGTAAAAATATACGGCAACCCGTTTCTTTCCGCTGAAAGAGGATTGCCGTATAAAAGTTAGGAATAAGGTCTTGGTGATTTCTTCGCGTCTTCAAAATAAGTAATATAAGTGTGTGTTTCTCTTTTCTACAGACAAAGGTAGAAGGGAGATGTTACAAAACTGTTACAGTGGGTGTACAGTTTTGTTAAAAAAACTTTTGCCAAATAGAGGATTGCCATTGCAAGGGTATTGTCTACTTTTATCCTCTGAACATGGCGATATGTTGCATGAACGACCTTGTTTTGTCCTGTAACCCATATATTTTGGAAAATTATGCCGTTTTTTTCTTGTTGATTCGGAAAACCTATTTACCTTTGCAACGATTCCGTAGTGGGCAGCGGCTCACGGAGTGCGGGATCGATTACATATTGTAAGCATTTTACGAAGATTATTCCAAACTGAAAATCTGCAAAATTTTAAGTATACCGGAATAATGGACAGTAAATGCTTGCGCTGGTTACGTATAGTTTATTCACTCCATATGAAGTGGATTGTGTTATATCGTATAAGGCGCGGGCTATTGTTCTATTATTGGTATACGGGCTTTGCAGAGCCTTCAGTTTAATAATAGACAATTGGCCCGCGTTTTTTTATGCCCGTTCATAATCATTCGCGGGAGTTGTTCTCTCCTTCGTGAAATTAGTTGTTGGACTTTTATACACTTTTATTAACAATTAATTTTTAGATTATGAACAAAAGATTTTCTACTCTTTTGGCTACCGCTTTGGTAGCTGGTGGATTGTCTTCGACTGCAATGGCGCAGAAAGTCTTGGATACAACCAAGTACTATCATGTTGCCTTGTCAGGAGATGCCAACAGCCGTGTGATTATCGGTCATAGCGAAGATGGCAAGAGAGATTCTGTTGCTGTAGTGGAAGCTGATGACATCAAGCTTTACGAAGACTTCAATGCAACATTGTGGAAACCGACTGTAGAACAGAAGGTGAATGCAGCCGGCGGTGTCTACTATGAAATCAAATTGGTGAACAAGGAGGGGCAAGCCTTGACTATTTCAAAAGAAAATGTCAAGGCTTCTCAAACGTCATTCTTCAAAGCCCAGTATGCTTATATCGATTCTGAAGGCATTGGCGCCATGACGGTTAGTGACGATGTGGTTTCTATTGATGAGGATGGTGTGATTACCTTTAATAAAGGTCCGGAAGCTCGCACGAATATTTATGATGCGGAAGCTAGTAAAATGTATCAGTATGCGTTGGTAGTAAAGGATGGCGCTGTTAAAGTAATGATGGCAGAAGGAACTCCGGCTGAGGCTCCTGCAGTAACTCCCAAGAGTGGTGATTGCGATATCATGGGATTGTGGTTGAAAGATGTAGAGACAAATCCTTATACATTGACATCATCAGATTTGAGTAAAGAAGCAAATGATTCGTTTGAATTGACTTTCTCTAATGATGTAAAGAACAGTGAAATTGGTAACTTGTTCTCTGAACATAAGTTGCGTGCTGTGCCTTTTGAAAAGATGTATTCGACTGCGGTTTATTCAACAGATTATGCTGAAGCGTCTGCAAAAGCAAAAGAATCATTGGCAAAGGCATTTGCTGACATCAAGCCGGCTTATGCAGCTTATAAGGCAGAGCAGAAGACTGCTATTGATAGAGCTAAGGCAGGTAAAGCAACATCTACCAATCTGTTATTGAATTTGGCAGAGAATAAGCGTGATTTGGATGATGCATTGACTGAGTTTAGCCAAACGTCATTGAAGTATTTGAGATCATTATCAAGTAAGGAGCATCCTGCTTTGTTGAATAAATTAGACTCAGTGCGTCATTACTTTGAACTAATTCAATTGACACAGGGTGAAGCACTGAAAGCAGACAATAAAGAATTAAAAGATTATGAGGCCGTTGTTAAGAGAGCAGACAAGATGTTGAAAGATATTGAGGCTGATGCTAAATTGGCATTCCATGTTGTTGACTCTGTGATGAATGCCTTTATGAGTAACCCGTATCAGGTTAATGGAACTGCAATAGCAACGTTCAAAACTGGCCGTGAAGATGATAATTTAAAGAAGTTTGGAACTACTGGATTTGAGACTTTGCAGAGAAACTTCTTAACACAAGAAATTATTAGCGGTGGTGGAACTGTTCCTACTGACGCTGTCGCAATCGCTACCGATTTGATAGCTGTTGGAACGGCTGCTGAAGCTGATTGTGTAACTACCGAATCAAAAGACATCGTTGCTTCGGGTGCTGATGCCGAAGGTTATTACGCCATCGCCATCGTCGACTCTTTGATTGATGGTAAACAGGCTTATTTGTCTGTCGATACAAACTATGTGGCTGAAAAAGAACAGTATTTCATGTTCAAGGCTGATACATTGACTTCTACTGGTACAGACAATGAAGTTGTGGCTGCATTTGGTAAATGTATTAATTTGTTCGCTTATCAGTTGACTGTTAATCCGGAACTGATCGCCGGTGATGAAGTGACGATCAATACATTTATGCCGACGGCTACTACTCAAGGCCAATGGTATTCAGAAGGTATTACTCCGACTAAGGCAGTCGTTGTGATCCGCTCTTTGGCAAACAACTCTCACCGTGAAGTTTCTGTTGCTGCTAATACAAGTGATCCTTCTTACGAAAATACAACTATTACATTCAAATCCTTGGAAGGCCCGAAACCTACATTTGAAGTAGGCGATGTATTCTTTATCAAGAGCTTGAAGAAAGAGGATGCAAGAAAACCGTATCAGGTAATGACTTCTACAACAGGTGATGACATTGTTGGTGCAACAGCTGTTTACAACAATGTTCCGGCTACTCAGTGGATCGTGACTGAAGCAAACAAACAGGATGGTAAATATCAGTTGGCTAACCGTGATGCAGATAAGAACTTCTTTGTTTCTGCAACTAAGATCATCGTTAAGGATGCAGAAAACAATATCTATGTAACAGCCGGTAAAGACACATTGGAAATGACTGCTGTTGCAGACCAGAAAGATGCTTACTTAGGTTACAAGCACATCAATGATGCAGACAAAGAACATCTGACATTCAAGTTGACTGCTACAAACTTCGTGAATCCGGAGGCTAAGTATTATTTGACAATGGCTGCCGACTCCTCTGTAATTGCTACTGCTGATGCAGACAAGGCTTTGGAACTGAAAGCCAAGAATGCAGGTTGGTTGTTCAAGTTGAACGATACTGATTTGAGCGCAGCTTCTTATGGTTTCGAATTGTATCTGGGTGAAGATACATTGTATTTCAGAAATGATGCAGCATCATTTGATGGCAATGACCTGATGTTGACCAAAGTTGCTACAAAAGATTCTGTGAAATTGCGTCGTGTAAACGATAATGCAAGCCAGTATGAGTTGTTGTGGAATGTATCGAAATCAAATAATTTGGAATCTGAAAAGATCGCAATTGATCAGAATGGTAAAGTTGTAGTTGTGGCTGAAGACGAGATCACAAACTGGGCATTCAATCTGGAATCTGCCGTGACAGAATCTTATCTGAACATCGCAGATGCTCCTAAGAATGTGACTATCTCTCTGAAGGGCGATGAAGCTTCTAAGGTAACAGCTGTTAGACCGTTCGCTGTCATCAAACGTACAGGCTTGGAATTGAAGGCTGCTGCAACAGACAATGATTTTGTACTTGGCTTGGATACTGCTTATGTAAATCGTCCGGACAACTATCGTTATGCTTATTACATCACAAAAGCTATCGATACAGCTAAAGTCGGCGCATTCGACACGAAGGCTTATATGGTAAGCTATGCAGACTCTACAGCTCATAATAGCGATACGGTTAAATATGACCAGGATGGTTTGACTCGTATCGGTTTCGTTAATGCAAACCGTGTAGAATTTGGTAACAACGATTCTCTGGCTATCGCTAAACCGGCTGCCAAGACTGCTGATACTTTGAATATCGCAGATAAGAAAGGTATCACAAATGCAACTTGGGCATTCCCGATCGATGATGACAACGAAGGTTACTACAGAATCGAAGTGGCTCCTGCTGCAAACAAGGCAGATAAGAAATATGTAAGCTACCTGAACGGTGTCCTGGTATTGGGTAACAAGGAACAGGCCCAGTTGTTCGCTATCAATGATACAGACCTGAAGCCGACAGACAACGAAGAAATCACTACATCTGAAGTGAAGGTTATCGCAGGCGAAGGCCAGGTAACAATTGCTGGTGCAACAGGTAAAAAGGTCGTTGTTACTAACGTTCTTGGTCAAGTTGTAGCCAACAAGGTGATCACTTCTGACAACTCTGTTATCGCTGCTCCTCAGGGTGTAGTCGTAGTAGCTGTTGAAGGCGAAGAAGCTGTTAAGGCTGTTGTAGAATAAGATTGAAATTATAATCAAATAATTCTAAAATGTTTGGCCGCGCGGAACGTCAGTTCCCAGTATCCTGTGACAGGCGAACAAGCGGCCGGATTTAATATTAATAATACTAAAGTATATTGAAATCATAGCCTGTATCCCTGCGAAGGGCGACCGCACCAAAACTTGCTATCCAAGACCAACTCTTCTTGTCTATGGCCATTTTGCAAAACAACCATCATACTGTCATAATCTGTTATTACAATCTGTTTTTCAGGGTATTAAAGTATGATGGTAGCTGTTTTCTACTATCATTTAACTATCATGCACTTATCATGATTTTTACTTGTGAACTTATTTATATATCTGATAATATGCTATTTATGTTTATATGAGACAAAACGGTCATCACCAAAAATAGGGTCATTTTCCACAAAAAACGCCCTTTCCTGCCGGATAAGATGTAAAAACAGGGCATAAAAGTCTCCTTGGCATGGCAGATAAACCTCCCCGCACCCCCGGCAGAAATTCACGGACATCCGGGTCTGCACCTCTCCCGTACCCGGATGTCCATGCCTTTTACACCCGGGTCTCGAATAGCTTTCCAAGCTGTTTTTGGCAAAAGAAAAGCTGGTCTTGATGGAAACAGAAGCCGTTTTAACATATTCTGTACCTATTCTTGAATGGTCTTTGTTTTTATCGTAGATTGATATACAGTGTATTAGTGTTTTTTATCATGATAGTTATGATAGATGAATGATAGTAGAAAACAGGACTATCATGCTGTAATGTATTGTTATAAAACAATATACGGACGATTATGATAGTATGTCAGTTGTTCTTGCGAAAGCACTTCTATAAATGTTTGTCCATATTGGCGGCAAAAGCAGATGGGCACTTTATGATTTTGGTACAGTTGCTCTGAAAATACCGTTCCGAAAATAAATATGCCTTTCCTGTTCCGATCCCAAATATTTGCTTACATTTGCGCAGAGTATAAATAATGCAACTGAAACACTTAATTATGGACAAATTTATCAACCCCTTCTCCGATTACGGCTGGAAAAAGATATTCGGCAGTGAAGTCAGCAAAGATCTTATCATCAGTTTTTTGAACGAGGTGATCCGCCAGGAAGTGATCATTGATATCACGTTCCGCAATGTCGAGATGCTCGGCCTGAAACAGGACCAGCGGCGTACCGTCTTCGATATCTTCTGCGAGAACGAAAAAGGTGAGGTTTTCATTGTCGAGATGCAGAAGAGCCGTCAGAAATACTTCTCCGACCGAGTGCTTTACTATGCCTCGTTTGCCATCCAGCAGCAATCGATGGTCGTCAAGGAACGTTTGCAAAAGGAGTCGGACGAGGTGGTTCGCAGGCGTTGGAACTACCAGATCAACAAAGTCTATGTCGTGTGTGTCCTCAATTACGTCATGGATTCGACCCTCCCGGATAAATACCGTTGGGATGTCGTCCGGATGGACCGTGAGCTGAAAATGCCTTTTAGCGAAACACTCAACGAGATCTATATCGAAATGCCGAAATTTGTATTACCTTTGTCTGCGTGCGACACGCTATATAAAAAGTGGCTGTACGTCTTAAACAATATCGAGATCATGGAACGATTACCTCAAGAATTGAACAATCAGATATTCCACAAGCTTAAAAGCATAGTGGAGATCGAGCGTATGACCCCCGACCAGCGCTTGGAATACGAATTGAGCCTTTCCGTCGAACGTGATCTTTCAGCCGCCCTTGACACCTCTTATGAAGACGGGCTGGAGAGAGGATTGGAGGAAGGGATAGAGAAAGGCAAAGCCCAGGTAGCAGCCAATTTAAAAAAGCAAGGTATCAATATGGAAACAATAGCACAATGTACCGGCCTGTCAATAGAAGAAATCAGCCGCTTGTAGATTTATCGCAGTAAGTTCAAATCGTCAGTAACAAGAAACATTTGAAGAAGGGGCTATTGTTCAAATCGTTGAAATGCTTTATTTTTGTAATCGAACAAATCAAATCGAATAACAATATGGCTCAGTACAAACGTATCCTGTTGAAATTAAGCGGAGAATCGCTTATGGGAGGTAAACAATATGGTATAGACGAAGTTCGTCTGAACGAATATGCGACGCAGATCAAGGAAATTGCCGAAATGGGTGTCCAGATCGGAATTGTGATTGGTGGCGGCAACATCTTCCGCGGCCTGAGCGGGGCTTCCAAAGGCTTCGACCGTGTGAAAGGCGACCAGATGGGGATGCTGGCAACGGTCATCAACAGTCTGGCCTTGAGTTCTGCCCTCGTCGCTCAGGGCGTGAAAGCCAAAGTGTTGACTGCAATCCGTATGGAACCGATCGGCGAGTTTTATAATAAATGGCGTGCGATCGAATTGCTTGAACAGGGCCATGTTGTGATTATGTCGGGCGGTACTGGCAATCCGTTTTTTACGACTGACACAGGTTCTTCCCTGCGTGGTATCGAGATCGAAGCGGATGTGATGCTGAAAGGAACTCGTGTAGATGGTATCTATACTGCCGATCCGGAAAAGGATCCGACGGCCACCAAGTTCTCGGACATCACCTACGACGAAATCTATACGCGCGGCCTCAAGGTGATGGACCTGACAGCCACCACGATGTGTAAGGAAAACAATCTTCCGATCATTGTCTTCGACATGGATACCAATGGTAACCTGAAAAAGGTGATGAGTGGTGAAAATATCGGAACGCTGGTGCATAATTAATGCTGAAATGAATAACAAACGTATATGGGTGCTTGCGAGTGCCCTGGTGGGTTGTGTCTTCACCTTGAGCGCGCAAGACCTGACAATGAAAATAACGAAGAGATACCTCAATCTGCCGGTTTCGCATCAGGTAGACCGGACTCTGATGACATTTGATGTGGGAGGGCGGCAAGAGCGGGCGTTCGAGATTCGTTTGGCCTCAGGAAAACCGGACTATTGGGTGTTTTGTGATATGTCTGCCTTGAAGAACAAAGAGATAAAAATATCTTATACTGGGAATAAAACAGGTATAAACAAGATTTATCAAGCGGATGAAATAGCCGGACAAGATAGCTTGTATAAAGAAACCAACCGTCCGCAAATCCACTATACTCAACGTAGAGGATGGAACAACGATCCTAATGGATTGCTGTATTATGACGGTGAATATCACTTGTTCTACCAACATAATCCGTATGAACGCGATTGGGGGAATATGCATTGGGGGCATGCAGTAAGCAATGATTTGATACATTGGGAAGAGCTGCCGATCGCCCTGTATCCCGACGAACACGGTACGATGTTTTCCGGTTCGGCAGTGATCGACTATGACAATACTTCCGGCTTCGGAAAGAATGGTATTCCGGCGATGGTGGCTATTTATACGGCTGACAACCCGGAAAAGCAGGTGCAATGTATAGCTTATAGCCTGGATAAAGGACGCACTTGGACAAAATATAAGGGCAATCCGGTGATCGATTCTAAGGCCAAATGGAACAGTAAGGATACTCGCGATCCGAAAGTCTTTTGGCATAAACCATCAGGTAAATGGGTTATGGTGCTGAATGAGCGCGACGGACATTCCATATACAACTCCGACAACTTGAAAGACTGGACGTTCGAAAGCCATATTACCGGTTTTTGGGAGTGTCCTGAATTGTTCGAACTTCCTGTCGATGGGAATAAGGACAATACCAAATGGGTGATGTACGGTGCTTCCGGGACTTATATGTTGGGTGCGTTTGACGGAAAGAAATTTACACCTGAATCCGGCAAATATTACTATTCTACCGGTTCTATCTATGCTGCCCAGACGTTTACGAATATACCTGAGTCGGATGGCCGTCGTATTCAGATCGGTTGGGGGCGTATCTCTCATCCGGGAATGCCTTTTAACGGGATGATGTTATTCCCGACGGAGTTGTCTTTGAGAACGACGAAAGACGGCATTCGCCTGTTTAGTAAACCGATCGAAGAACTTGAGCGCTTGCAGACCTCAGTCGGAAATTGGAGAGCGCTGACGGCAGATAAAGCTGATGAACTGCTTCGGCAGTATAGGGATGCAGGTACATTGCGTATCCGTACAACCCTCAAATTGTCTCATGCTACAAATGCCGGCCTGAACCTGTTCGGGCAGTCATTACTGGATTACGATATGAATTACAACCGGATCAATGGTGTGTTCTATTCGCCCGAAGACATGACAAGTATGGAAATCACGGCCGATATTATCTTGGATAAGACTTCTATTGAAGTTTATATTGATGATGGGGCTTATTCTTATTCGATGGAGCGTCGGCCGGACTTGAAGAACAGGGAAGGATTCCATTTTTGGGGAAATAATATCGAAGTAAAAGAAATGGAAGTATACACGTTCCGATCCATCTGGGAATAATTTTAAAAATATAAAATAAGTAAATAATGAAAGATAGTAAACCTGTTGTTGTCGGTATAGGCGAACTCCTTTGGGATGTGTTGCCAACGGGGAAGCGTGCCGGTGGCGCTCCGATTAATTTTGTATATCATGCTACCCAATTGGGGGCCGAAGGATATGCGGTCAGCGCGATCGGGGACGACGTGTTCGGGGCGGAGATCGTCCAGGAGTTGGATAAGAACGGTATCTGCCATTCGCTGGGGACAGTCGAATATCCTACCGGAAGCGTGATGGTGGAGTTGAGAGACGGTATCCCCACCTATACGATTATAGAAGGTGTCGCTTGGGATCATATACCTTTGACTCAGGAAGCCATCGACCTGGTGAAAAAAGCAGATGCTATCTGCTTCGGTACGTTGGCGCAGCGTTCATCCGAATCGCGTGCGACGATTCATGCGTTGCTTTCCTATGCTCGTGAAGAGGCACTTCGGTTTTTCGATATCAATATCCGCCAGTCTTATTACTCGAAGGAGTTGATTGCCAGTCTGCTGGAAGAGGCGAATGTATTTAAGATCAATGACGAGGAACTCGACCTGATGCGCGAAATGTTTTCCCTTTCAGAGGATGAAGATACGGCCTGCCGCCAACTGGTCGAGCGTTACAGCTTGCGCTATATGATTTTGACTGCCGGCAGTCGCTATAGTTCTGTCTATACGGCTACCGACAAGTCGACGATTCTTACTCCCAAAGTCGAGGTGGCCGATACGGTCGGGGCGGGAGATTCTTTCTCCGGTGCATTCATTTACTCCGTATTAGCCGGTAAATCCTTGCGCGAAGCCCATCAGACTGCTGTCGGGACAGCTGCTTTTGTATGCACGAAAGAGGGCGCATGGCCTGCTTATCCTAATAAAGACTGATCATGAAAGAGAAAAGCTTGTATATAAGGCTGATCCCGGTGATGCTTGTTTTTTTCACGATGGGATTTGTGGATTTGGTGGGAATTGCTTCCAACTATGTGAAGTTGGATTTGGGACTGACGGACTCCGAAGCGAATATCTTTCCTTCCTTAGTGTTCTTCTGGTTCCTGATCTTCTCTGTCCCGACGGGGATGTTGATGAACAAGATCGGGCGGAAAAAGACGGTCATGCTGAGCCTGGTTGTTACCTTCGTGTCGTTGCTGATCCCGTGTTTCGGCGATGGCTATATGGTGATGCTGGTCTCTTTTTCCTTATTGGGGATCGGGAATGCTTTGATGCAGACCTCTCTGAATCCGCTATTGTCTAATATTATTACCGGAGACAAGTTGGCAAGCAGTCTGACTTTCGGGCAGTTTGTCAAAGCGATCGCCTCTTTCCTGGCGCCCTATATCGCCATGTGGGGAGCGACTGCGGCGATCCCTTCGCTGGGATTGGGCTGGCGTGTACTGTTTCCGATCTATATGGTGATAGCGATTGTGGCGATTTTACTGTTGGGGGCGACTTCTATCAAGGAAGAGGCTCCGGAAGGCAAACCTTCCACATTTGCCGAATGCATTGCCTTATTGGGTAACCCGTTTATCCTGTTGATGTTTGTCGGTATCATGTGTCATGTCGGCATAGATGTCGGCACGAATACTACTGCCCCGAAGATCCTGATGGAACGGTTGGGGATGGACATACATGCGGCGGCGTTTGCAACGAGCCTCTATTTTATCTTCCGTACGGTCGGTTGCCTGACCGGTTCGTTGATCCTGGCCCATTGGGCACCGAAGAAATTTTTTGTTGTCAGTGTCGTGTTGATGGTAGCTTCGATGGCAGGTTTCCTTTTGTTCGACAGCAAGGCTCTGCTATATGTCAGCATCGCTTTGGTCGGATATGGCAATTCGAACGTCTTCTCCATTCTTTTCTCTCAGGCTTTATTGTCGATGCCCCAACGGCAGAACGAAGTATCCGGCTTGATGATTATGGGACTTTTCGGTGGAACGATTTTCCCGCTCTTGATGGGCTTTGCTTCTGATGCTCTTCATTCGCAGACAGGCGCCTTGCTGGTTTTGGCAGTCGGAGTGTTTTACCTGCTTTTCCTTTTTACAAAGTTGAAGTAGTCCCGGCGGTTCGGAAATAACATATTTCCATAAACAGTTTGCCAAAAAGAAAAACTTTACTATTTTTGTTTGCCTAACAAACAAAGAAAACAAAAATATACAATCACTTATGGCAGATATAAAACAGTATGTAAAGGCGGCAGAAGAGAAGATGACCTTTGCGATCGAATATTTGGATGAACAGTTGTCTCATATCCGTGCCGGTAAGGCGAATCCGAAAATCTTGGATTGCGTGAGAGTAATGTATTACGGTGCTCCTGTTCCTTTGACAAATGTGGCTACCGTAACTGTTCCGGATGCGAGAACGATCATGATCACTCCTTGGGAGAAGAAGATTATCAAGGATATTGAAAAAGGAATCATGGATTCCGAAGTCGGTATCACTCCTGAAAACAATGGTGAAGTGATCCGTTTGGGTATTCCTCCTCTGACGGAAGAGCGTCGTCGCCAGTTGGCTAAACAGTCCAAGCAGGAAGCAGAAACTGCCAAGATCAGTGTTCGTAACGCCCGCCGCGATGCAATCGAACAATTGAAGAAGAGCATCAAAACCGACGGGACTCCTGAGGATGTCGAGAAAGACGCGGAAGCAGAAGTTCAGAAGGTTCATGACAAGTATATCAAGAAAGTAGATGAACTCTACGCTGCAAAAGAAAAAGAAATAATGACGGTATAACGAGTTGAAAGTTGAAAGTTGAGAGTTGAAAGTGACGGAATAGATCCTTCCTTTCCTCCTTTCTTTCAACTTTCAACTTTCAACTTTTAACTAACATGAGGGGATTGGTTATTAAGAATACGGGTAGTTGGTATACCGTACGCACCGACGATGGTCGCGATATAGAAAGTAAGATCAAAGGGAATTTTCGTCTGAAAGATATCCGAACCACCAATCCTGTTGCGGTCGGGGATCGGGTCAATATCGATATCAATGCCGAAGGTACCGCTTTCATCACTGAGATCGAAGACCGGAAGAATTACATCATTCGCCGTGCTTCCAATCTATCCAAGCAGTCGCATATCATTGCTGCGAATGTAGACCAGGCTATGTTGATCGTGACAGTCAACTATCCGATTACCACCACCGTTTTTATTGACCGTTTTCTCGCTACAGCGGAGGCCTATCGTGTGCCTGTAAAACTGGTATTCAATAAAATAGACCGTTATAATGGCGGGGATCGGGAATTGCTGGACGGCTTGGTCAATCTGTATACGACGATCGGTTATCCCTGTTCTATGCTTTGTGCCCGTACTGAAGAGGGCTTGGACGGGTTGAAAGAAGACCTTAAAGGGAAGATTACCTTATTGTCCGGTCATTCCGGGGTGGGAAAATCGACTATTATCAATAAATTGATCCCCGGTGCGGATCTCCGTACTGGCGATATCTCCGAATATCATAATAAGGGGATGCACACCACTACCTTTTCTGAAATGATTCCCTTGCCGGATGGCGGTTACCTGATTGACACTCCAGGTATCAAAGGTTTTGGCACGATCGAAATGGAAGGTGCGGAAATCGCTCATTACTTCCCTGAAATATTCAAATTCTCCGCTGATTGCAAATTCAATAACTGCTCTCACCGCCACGAGCCGGGCTGTGCCGTCTTGCGTGCTGTAGAAGAACATTATATCAGCGAATCGCGATATAAAAGCTACCTGAGCATTCTTGATGATAAACAGGAGAGCAAGTATAGGGAAGAATATTAGACTGCCGGCAAGCTCATCCCTGTGATCTTGCGGTATAAATCCAATGCATATACATCTGTCATGCCGGAGATATAATCGAGGACGCATTGTACTTTGCCGTAGACGGTCGGTGCGTTTGTGTCGTACTGTTCCGGGATGCGTTGCAATAGGAGCTTACTGTAGGCATGATCCTGGTTTATGACAGCTTCTGTCAGCGTATCGATCAAATGGCTGAAGATATGGTAACCGGCCAGTTCGATGTCTAAAACTTCTTTAGCGCGGTATATCTTTTTGTAAGCGGTTTTTGAGCAGGTGTCGTATGCGGCTTTTGCCTGATCGCAAATGTTATCGATAAGCGGAGTGTTGTATGTTCCGCTGAGAATGTCCTCTTCGTTTTCGAGGAAGATGCGGGAACATTCGTCAACCAAGAGGCCGATGATGCAGGAACGTAAGTAGGCGATCTGCTCGTTGGTATCGTCGACCATCTTCATGACGCGGACAATATGGTCGAGGCGCTCTCCTTCGAAGAAGTTGAGGAGCAGCCGGATGGCCTCTTCTGTTGTCAGGATATGCAGTTTGCAGGCATCCTCGATATCCATGATCTGATAGCAAATATCGTCAGCTGCTTCCACCAAATAGACAAGCGGATAACGGACGAACTTGTTTGCATCTTCCGGGTTCCGGCAAATTCCTAATTCGTCTGCGATGCGCAGATAATCCTCCTCTTCCGACTGAAAGAAGCCGAATTTACCCTTCTTTCCTGCATAAACGGAAGAATACGGATATTTGATGATAGATGCAAGCGTACTGTATGTCAAGGCAAAGCCTCCTTTGCGGCGCCCGATGAACTGGTGGGTGAGCAGACGCATGGCGTTCGCATTCCCTTCGAAATGGAGGAAATCTTCATAGCGCCCTCCTTCGTTGAGAATTTTTTCCTGTAACTTTTTTCCGTTGCCTTCGGCGAAGTAGGCAGAGATTGCCCGTTCTCCTGAATGTCCGAACGGTGGATTGCCCATGTCGTGGGCAAGACAGGCAGCTGAGACGATGGAGCCTATTTCCGGGAAATTGACGCTCCCGTCGGGATATTTCTGCATCAGGCCTTTGGCGACATTGTTACCTAATGAGCGTCCTACGCAAGAAACTTCTAAGCTATGTGTCAAACGGTTGTGTACGAATATACTGCCCGGAAGGGGGAATACCTGCGTCTTGTTCTGTAAACGGCGGAAAGGGGAGGAAAAGATCAGACGGTCGTAGTCTCGCTGAAAATCGGTACGTTCATGTTTACGTTCGTGATATTCCTCCATGCCGAAGCGTTTGCCAGAGAGTAATTGGTTCCAGTTCATCTTGTTTTGTTTGCTTAATAGATTAGTTCTCCTTTTCCCTGGCGGATGATTTCAAAATCGTCTGTTGTGCAGTCGATGACAGTCGAGGCTTCCGTGCCTCCGTAACCACCGTCGATGACGATGTCCACCTGGTTCTCATACTTTTCTTCGATCAGTTCGGGATCGGTGCTGTACTCGATGATGTCGTCTTCGTCATGCAAAGACATGGTCAGGATCGGATTTCCGAGCTCTCGTACGAGTGTGCGGATAATAGTATTGTCCGGTACGCGGATCCCCACCTCTTTTCTGTTCTTGTAGATCTTGGGTAGTTCACTGCTGGTAGGCAGGATGAAGGTGAAGGCGCCCGGCAAGTTCTTCTTCATCAACTTGAAAGCAGCATTGCTCACTTTGGCATATTCGCTCAGGTTGGAAAGATCATAACAGATAATGGACAGGTTACTTTTCTGCGGGTTGACGCCTTTCATTTGGCAGATCTTTTCGACTGCACGCACATTCAACGCGTCACAACCGATGGCATAAACGGTGTCGGTCGGGTAAATTACGAGGCCACCGTCGCGCATGATATTGACCACCTTGTCTATCTCTCTGAGATTGGGGTTTTCGGGGTATATTTTTACGAGCATAGCGTTATGAGTTGAAAGGTGAGAGTTGAAAGGTGAAAGTGGAAAGTTTACTTCGTGTTTCCTCAAACTTTCAACTTTCATCTTTCAACTTTCACCTGATTTACGGCTTAGCCGTAAATAATGTGTCCGTTTTCGTCGGTATATTCTTCCAGACCTTTGCTGTACTGGTTCATGGCACGAAGGCTCATGCCCATGCTTGAGAAGCCACCGTCGTGGTAGAGGTTCTGCATCGTGACTTTACGGGTGAGGTCGGAGAACATCATAACGCAATAGTCTGCACATTCGTCGGCTGTGGCATTGCCCAATGGACTCATCTTTTCGGCGAAATCCATCAAATGGTCCATTCCTTTCACGCCGCTCCCGGCTGTAGTCAGTGTCGGTGACTGGGAAATGGTATTGATACGGACGTTCTTTTCACGGCCATAGATGTAGCCGAAACTGCGGGCGATAGATTCCAGCAGGCTTTTGGCATCTGCCATGTCGTTATATCCGAAGAATGTACGCTGTGCTGCCACATACGAGAGGGCGATCACCGAACCGTATTCGGCAATGGCATCCTGCTTTTTGGCAACCTGCAACATCTTGTGGAAAGAGATTGCGGAGATATCCAGCGTTTTTTCCAACATGCTGTAGTCCAAGTCGTCGTAAGTACGTTTCTTGCGCACGTTCGGGCTCATGCCGATGGAATGTAAAACGAAATCTATCTTACCCCCTAATATTTCTACTGATTTAGAGAAAACCGTTTCCAAATCTTCCACGCTCGTAGCATCCGCCGGAATAACTTCGGCGTGCAACTTCTCAGCCAAAGCATCCACCTGTCCCATACGAACGGCGATAGGCGTATTGCTCAGTGTGATCGTTGCTCCTTCTTCTACGGCTTTTTCAGCCACCTTCCAGGCGATGGACATGTCATTCAGCGCACCGAATATAATGCCTCGCTTGCCTTTCAATAAATTATGACTCATACCTTTTATTTTAATATGTTACGGCACAAAGGTAGTAAAAATGTGCAAGATACGCAATCACTTACATGAAACCCCTTCAAGTCCGAGGCAGGATAGGGGCCCCGGATATTTATTCCCTGTAGTACACCCTTTTTACCCTCGGCGAGATCGAGGTTAGTATCTCGTATGGGATAGTCTTCAGCTTGTCCGAAAGTTCGCTGACAGGGAGTTCTTCGCCAAAGATGATGACGGTGTCTCCTTCGTGTGCGTCGGTATCGGTGACATCGATCATGCAGGCATCCATACAGATATTGCCAATGATCGGGCAACGGTGGCCATTAATCACGACTTCGCCACCACCATTGCTGAAATGACGGTCCAAGCCGTCGGCATAGCCGATCGGGATAATCGCGATGTGGGAATCGCGCTTTACATAGCTCATCCGGCTGTAGCCGATGGAATCACCTGCCGGAACGTTTTGTATCTGCAAGATAGTCGTCTTCAGTGTGCTGATGTTACGCAACCCTTTCTGACCGGAGGCACTGACTCCATACAGGCCGATGCCGAGACGTACCATATCCATCTGATAATCGGTGAACCGTTCTATTCCGGCCGAGTTCAGGATATGCTTGATCACCTTGTATTCCAACCCGGCTTCCAGTTCTGCTGCCACGCGGGTGAACGTATCCAGCTGCTTTTTTGTGAAATCGTCGAAGATATAGGAGTCGCTGCCTACGAGATGCGAAAATACGGAGCGAGCCACTACGCCGCTCTGTTCTTTCAGGCGACGGCAAACCTCCGGTACATCTTCCGGCTGGAAGCCTAAACGGTACATTCCCGTGTCGATCTTGATATGGATCGGATAAGAGGTGATGCCCCTGCGTTCCGTCTCTTTTATCATTGCGTCGAGCAGACGGAAACTGTACACTTCCGGCTCCAGTTGGTTTTCAAACAAGACATTGAAGCTGCTGAATTCCGGATTCATGACGATAAGCGGGATCGAGATGCCCTCCTTGCGCAGTTCTTCTCCTTCGTCAGCAACGGCAACAGCCAGGTAGTCGCAACGATGTTCTTGCAGTGTCTTTGCCAGTTCATAGGAACCAGCTCCGTATCCGAAAGCCTTGACCATGCAGACCATCTTAGTCTCTGGCTTCAGCTTCGAGCGGTAATAGTTGAAGTTATGGACAACGGCATCCAGGTTCACTTCCAAGATCGTCTCATGTACTTTCTTCTCCAGCAACTCGGATATACGCTCGAAATGGAATTGGCGGGAGCCTTTTATCAGGATCAACTCGTTTTTGAATTTCTTGAAAGACGGAGATTGAATGAATTCATCCGTTGTCAGGTAAAATTCTTTTTCGATATCGAAAGCACCTCCGTACTCTTTCAGGTCGCGGCCGATACCGATAATGCGGTCGATCTTCTTCCTGCGCACCAAGTCCGCAACTTTCTTATAGAGAGACTTCGGCAGCGTTCCCGATTGCAGGATGTCTGAAAGGATCAGTGTGCATTTCAAGTCCTTTTCTACGCGGCGGCTCTGCTGGAAGTCGAGGGCGATATCCAAAGAATTGATATCCGAATTGTAGGTGTCGTTTATCAACAGGCAATTGTTGATACCCTGCTTTACATCCAAGCGCATAGCGACCGGTTCGAGGCGCTTGAACTTTTCGACATCGTTCACACTCGTCGGCTTCAGATATAACATCACGGCCATACAGTGGATGACGTTTTCGATAGAAGCATCGTCCGTAAAAGGAATCGTGTATGTCCGGTCGAACCCTAAAAGCGTGCAGCGGATGATAGTTTCGGATTCCAATTTCTTGATCGATTCGATATACAAAGGCGCTTCCGAATCTGTCCGGCTCCAGGTGATCGCTTTGTGGGACAGGCAGGCCGACTCGACGCAGCCCCCGATAAAGGCATTGTCGCCGTCATAAATGATCGCTTCGCAGTCGTTGAACAAAGTCAGCTTTTCCAGGCATTTCTGCGTGGAAGAGATAAAGTTCTCTTGATGTGCTTCCCCTATGTTCGTAATCACTCCGATGGTTGGTGCGATGATCGGTTGCAGACGTTCCATTTCGTCCGGCTGGGAGATGCCGGCTTCGAAGATGCCTAATGTATTCTTGTCGCTCATCTGCCATACCGACAGCGGAACCCCCAATTGCGAGTTGTAGCTCCGGGGCGAGCGGACGATGTTAAACTCATTATGCAATAATTGATAGAGAAACTCTTTTACAATCGTTTTCCCGTTGCTTCCCGTAATACCGATTACCGGGATATTGAAACGTTTCCGGTGATGGGCTGCTAACTTCTGGAGTGCTTTCAGCGTATCCTTGACGACAAGGAAGTTCGCTTCAGGCATCGACTCGAACTCCGGTAAAACAGTGCTGACGACGAAATTGCGTACACGTAACTTATATAATCCTTGTATATAATTATGTCCGTCGTTGGTCTTTGTCTGGAGGGCAAAGAATAGACTTTGTTCCGGGAATGAAAGACGGCGGCTATCGGTAAGCAAGATACTGATAGGAGCGTCATGCAATTTCTTGGCGTCAGCTCCAATTATCCCGGCGATCTCTTTAATTGAATATTCCATTCTTTTCTCTATAATTAGGTTTAGAACTTCTTTTTAATCATTTCGACTTCATTTGTCATATCAAAGTAAGGGAATTTCTCGTTAAGTCGTTCCATCTTTAACAAAGTTTGCGAGATGAATCGTTTATAGGCTTCGCTTTCCGGTTGAAACGGCTTGTGGTTAATGGCCTTTTGGATATCCTTCCATTCTTTAAGAATTGACAGCGAATCAGGTGAAAGCATGCTGCCTGTGAACCGTTCCCAGATATATTCGATCGCCGTAGTGGATGGATGCAGCATATCGTCGGCATAGAAACGGTACTCCCTCAATTCGTCCATCATGATTTCGTAAGCCGGGAAATAGGCGGTGTGTTCCGGGAATTCCTTTTGCAGAGCGTCGATGGCAAGCAGGAGGGTGGCTTTGCTGAGCTGGTTGCCGTGTGCTCCGTCTTTCCAATGGCGGATCGGACTGACGGTGAAGAGTATCTTCAGCTCCGGATTCTGTTCCCAAAGCGATAGAAGCAGGCCTTTCCATTCCGCTACGATTTCTCCTACGGTGAGTAACTGTCGGTCGAACATCTTTTCCGGTAGCTTATGGCAATTGGATACGACTTTTCCCGAACTTTTCAGTTTGTAGACCCATGCCGTGCCGAAAGTAAGGATCATCCGCCGGGCTTTCCGTATCGTGTCGGCGGAACTGAATAGCCGTCCGTTGATGTTGGCTAAGCATTCCGTTTCCGAAGGTGAGGAAAAACGGCTGTGATGGCTGAAGCTATGGTAAATCCCTTCGTGCCGGAAAAGATCATCTCCTGTGAACCGTTCCGGACGAAGTAGCATACGAATCGCTTCGGCTATGGAAGAAGGATTATAGAGCGTACCGAATGGATTCAGATCGGTCTTGAACTTATTCTCCTCTAACATCTTTCCGATATTCTCGGCAAAGCAGGAACCAAGCAAAATCGTCTGCTCCGTATGGGAAAATGTGAACGGAGCTTTCGGGAGGGGGATGCGGGTGTAAAATTTCATACTACTGTCAATACTGATTATAATACTACAAATGTAACGTAAGATTGGTATTGGGCAAGTAACCTGGACCCACTTTATTTTTCTAAAGTGAGAACCCCCATATTTGAGATTTCTTGTTTTGTCAAAATGTTACTGCCACCCCATCAAAATCGGATTAGTACCCCATATTTTGGGAATTAGTATAGCGGGTAATATTTTTTAACGTTTCAGAATGTATTGCCTTGCGACAATAAAGCTGGCAGAATGATAGTTGGTCAAGGCCGGTTTTCCCTCCTGTTTTCCGATGTTTTCCCAAAAACAATGTTTTGGGGCTTGTAGTGTTACTTGAATAAAAGAACGTAAATTGTTGTGGGTAACGGATATATGGTTGTTTGTGGAAAATGACAAAAAAGGCTGTTTCTGATGGGTAAAAATGGCCTATTTTTAGTTTGTAAATAATTGGGAATAAAATGGATAAGAGATAAAATCAAAATGACTAAAAAAAACGTACGTTTTAATTCGTCACAAAAATACGCATACTTTTTAAACCTGCAATCCTTTTCTTAAAGTTTTTTCCTTTTTCTATATCCTTTCTTATCAATTAGATAGCTTAGCCTGTACGAAAAACCTGCTTTGACTGACAAACTCCCTAAAAATGACTAAAAAAAACGTACGTATTTGCTATCAAAGTACAAAAGTTAACAGATAGCCTTGCGTACATTATATATAAAGGGAAAATTATTCTTAATACATTATTTACTAACTAATTAATTAAGTTATGAACAAAAAGTTTTCTACTCTGGTAGCTGGCGCTTTACTGGCAACAACAGTGGGGGCTGTTTCTGCACAGGATGTAGCCAACTACAGTAAGTCGGCTGCTCCTTCTACGCTGGAAACAGTAACGAAAGTAACTGATGGTAGGGTTTATCAACTATCGGATGGTTACAAGGTGCTGGTTATGAAAAAAGTGTCTGACGGTAATGGTGGCTACCGCTTTGAATTGGGCTTTGTCCCCTATTATGAAGCTACAGTCGGCGAATCTCTCTGGTATGTTAAACAAGAAAAATCGAACAACGAAAACGGTATCGCTTTCCAGTTCGTGAACTTGGCTTACAATTACCCAATCTCTTTTGATCCGAGCAAGGCTCAAAACTTTGTTGCTTCGGTTCAGTTGGAATCGACCAATTTGGGAGGTGATGCTGTCAATTGGTCTTGGATGAGAAGTGCTGAAGGTCGTGATTTGCAGATCGCCAGAACTCCAGAAGCTTATTTTACATCTGACTCTGTGATGACGATGGTTCCGTTGAGCGATGGTAAAATTGCAGCTGTCAAGTATGCAACGAAAGATTATGCTGGTAAATTGGATGAATTGCGCTTGAAACCTTATGTCGCAGGTCCTGTCTGGTTGAACAAACACGACTTGAACAGCATGTTGCAAACTCAGGAAGAAGACAAAGCCATTTTCTCGTTTGCAAAAGGCGCAACCGAACCGAACTTGTGGGACAAAACTCCTTACGAAGCGGTTGATGCTGTCGGAAAGAATACATTGTCTTATGGCGCAGTGGCAGATGCCAAGGCCGAATATGAAAAAGCCGAGGCTATATGGCGAGAAAAGGACCGTGAATTGGAAGCGGCCATCGCCGATCTGGAATATGCCAAATCAGAAGTAAAAGAATTGTCTCAGCAAAAACGCGAGTTGCGAAACCAACTCAATGCGAAAGAAACTGAAACGATCGATAAAAGTAAGATGGCTAGATTCTATGCAGACATGATTGCGACATCTTATGAATCTTACAAGATTTATAACGAATCGGCTATCCAGGCTTCCAATATAACGGAGGAGCAGAAAGAAGCACTGTTGAGTGCCAATTTTGAATTCGGAAAGGCTAATGAAGCGAATCGTCTGGCTTATCAGGCATACAGTGATGCACAAGGCAATGTAGCTGATGCGGAAACTGCCAAAGCCGAAGCCGAAGATACATTTGCTGGCTCGGAAGAAGAATTGAGAACTGCTGAATATCAATTGGAAACAAGCCAAACAGTCATTGATGCGATTAAGCAGAACAGCAATGAAAAAATTTCTGATTTTGCGGACCGGACCACTGTCGCTTTTTCCAAATTACTGGCAGCAGTACGAATGGAAGAAAGAGACTTCGACGAAGAACTATTGTTCCAGTATGCAAGTATTTATGTCGACTGGCTTAAGAACGAAGGCGTTAATGTCGATAAAAAAGTATTAGAGGCAAGTGGTCTTGACGTGGCTACAGGCTCTTATATTAAATTCTTAACAGACGCAAAAACGGATAAAGCTACAGGAGTTGCTCTTGCCGAACAGGAGCTAAAGGATGTATTGGCAGCTTTGGTAGAAGCCGAGAAGCTGTTAAGCGAGGCTGAAGAGGCAAGAGATGAAGCGGATAAAAACTTGACCGTTGCTTACAATAACGTAAATAATATTCAAAACGGTATCGATCTGAATTCCGAATTATCTAAGCATTATCAGGAATTGGCAGACGCACAATTGAAAGCCGCTCAGGATTATGAAGCAAAGTATGAGGTGGCTTTTGCAGAGCTAGAAACACTGAATGACGAGTATTTGGCGTTGAGAGATGCTTACAAAGCACTTTCGCTGAAATTGAGAGACCTGAAATTGTACACTTTCTTTGCCGGACAAGCCGTAATGAAAACTGATATGGAAGCAGCCCAGGCCGCACGTTTTTATCAGAACCTATATGCGGTTTATGCAAACTTGAATGCAGTCAAGACTCCGTATTGGTTATCTTTGAAAGCAGGAGAAGATGCAAAAGGCAACAACCTGTATCTAATGGTCGATACGGCTTACCTTGAAAACGAAGTATCAGGTAACCAGCATCTGGCATTTGCAACGAAGACACATACCGAAGATTTCGTCAATCCGTATGCTCCTGTCGCTGCCCGCGATGTGAACGGCCGTTTTAATTTCCGTTTCTTATATTGGCCGACCCAGGATTCCATGCGCATTGAAGCTGATGGTTTCAACCAGAAGAATATCGATGTCTTGACCCAATATTGGGCAGACCGTAAAGACGACGAGATCACATTGAAAGCTTCCATGATTCCAGGCTATGAACAGAACTTGGTTAAGATTGCAGTTCTAGGTGGCGGCCGTCGTGAAGCGACTATCGGCAATTCGGAAAACCTGAAGGGCACAACTATCTATACGATCAACGACCGTATCGGTTTGAAGCTGTCTCCGGCTGAACATGCTGCTGTTTTGGAACCGGGTGTTTACTTCTTGGATGTTGTCAATGGTGCTGACAAACAGAAAAATGGAGCACGTTTGATGCTTGATTTGGATGGATGGTCATTGACTAAAATTGCTCCGGTTGAATGGGATGTCATGAAGTTCGAACACATGCCGGCTGCTAAGTGGATTGTAGACAAGAACACGACTGATTTCGGTGGTTATCCGGAAATCTGGAATCAGGAAATAGGTTCTACGCTGAACAATGGCGCTTACAAGGTATTGGCAAAGGATGACAATGAGGCTGTGATTGTGATTAATTATTATTACAGAAATGAACAGCTCTATCTGGCTAACGATACGTTAAAGTTGACGAAGACAGAAAGTAACCGCATGGGGTATTATAACGAAAAGACAGAAAATGTAAACTTCACATTGAACTATCTGAACGTAAATCCGGGATTGTCTGTAACAATCGGTAACTCTACTGTTGGCAACGATACAATTTTGCGCGTTTCTGCAGATGATGCTACGAAGTTCGATCTGGAATATGTTGGATGGACTTACTATAATCGCATTCATGAAAAAGATACGATTTTCCAAACTGAATACCGTATCCGCGTAAATGATCCGTATAAGTTCGCTAACGATCAGAAATATGTTCAGGTTTCTCAGGTTGGTGGTACTGAAATGTTGGTTGTAGCTGACAAAGCAAATGCTTCTATTTTCAGATTGAAAGAAGTGAATTGTGTGGACGGTATTCACTACTATGCATTACTGACTGATGGGAAGAAAGCGGGTGTGATTGATGCTACTGGTCTGATCAAGGTTGAAAATCTGGCAACAGAATCTACAACATCCGCATTCGCATTGGTTGCTGATACGACCAAATTGTATCGCGAACTGACCACAGAAGAATTGGGTGAAAATGGTGCAATCGGTTTCTATCGCGTAAACTCTACCGAAAAAGCTTATCTGTATGAAGGTGCAAATAGTTTGTTGTGCGTAGAAGGAAAAGGCGATAACAAAGCAGAAACTTTCACTGTTATTCCGACAGGTGTTGAAAACACATTGATGCCGCAGTACTTGATTGCCAAGGATGTTGAATCGGTGAAGGGTGACACGATCTGGTGTAATGCTACAGGTACTCACACTCATGCTACTTTGGCCGATTCATTAGCTTGTCCGCATACTGTTATCACTGCTGATACGACATTCGGTCGCTTCTTGGTCAACATGATTGATTCTGTTCCTGCTGTAGACAAGTACACTTGGGAAAAGAAGTACAAGAGACTTGCATTCTTGCCGGGTTACATTGCTAACGATACGCTGACTCTTGAAGGCACAACGAAAGTTGTCGGTCTTTCTAAAGTGAACCAGCATGATGTTGCCAAGTTTGCATTCCGTCTGGTAAGCGATGAATCCGACAACTTCCTGATCGAATCCGAATCTTACGGAAAGAAAACTGCATTCGATGGTGGTATCGCTCCTTCTGCCAACTTGGGTGGTTGGGTGAAAGTTCAGAACGGTGTTCCTGTCATCATCAATGACTTCGAAGCTGCTACGCAATCTGACCTTTACAATGTCGACACTAATGCTGGTGGTGCAACAGCCAACGACGAAATCACAACTTCTGAAATAACCATTATCGCAGGCGAAGGCAATGTAACAATCGCTAACGCTGCCGGTAAGAAGGTTGTTGTAAGCAACATCTTAGGCCAGATAGTAGCCACTCAGGTTCTGACATCCGACAATGCTGTGATTGCTGCTCCTCAGGGCGTAGTCGTAGTGGCTGTTGAAGGTGAAGAAGCTGTAAAGGCAATTGTAAAATAAGAATAGGAATAGTTTGGAGTGGCAGCGGCCACTCCCTCCCTATATAGTAATTTATAATCAAATAATTCTAAAATGTTGACTGTGTGGGATAATACTCTAAGTAGCCTGTGACAGGCGAACAAGCAGTCTAATATTAATAATACTAAAGTATTGAAATAAAGTTCATTCTGCCGTGAGCCTGCGAAGGTGTAAGGCAGATAAAAAAACGAGCCCCGGAGACGTTTTCGTCTTCGGGGCTTCGTTTACATTTGCAAACATATTTAGAGTTTGTGAAGTCGCTGATCGAGCTTCTTTTCACTTTACCTTAATTAAACTCTTTGCCGTATTTCATTTGTGCATCGGCAACAAATTGTTTGATGCGTTGTTCATCCTCTTTCTTGCAGATCAGGAGGACATTACCGGATTCGGCCACGATGCAATCATTGATGCCCTGTATGACGGCAAGACGTTTCGGATTGTCGAGGGCAACGATATTGCCGTTGCTTTCGTACATTATCGCTTCGCTTTTCAGGAGCGCATTGTTTTGTTCGTCTTTCTTCGCCAGGTCAAACAGCGATCCCCATGTTCCGAGGTCAGCCCAACCAAAGTCGACACAGAGCATATATACGTTGTCTGCTTTTTCCATGATCCCGTAGTCGATGGAGATATTCAGACAGTAAGGAAAGTTCTCGGCGATGAAATCACGTTCTTCCGTCGTGTTGAACTTTTCTTTGCCCAAGTCGAAACGGAGGGAGATGTCGGGGAGGAATTTGGAGAATGCTTCCAATATGGCGTTGACGTTCCAGACGAAAAGACCGGAATTCCAGAAAAACTCGCCACTCTCCATGAATACTTTTGCCAGTTCCAAGTCTGGCTTCTCAGTAAAAGTTTTCACTTTCGTGAATTCGCCCAGCATGATATCGCTGCTTTGGATATATCCGTAGCCTGTTTCGGGACGGCTTGGTTTGATGCCCAGCGTAACCAGCGCATTGTTGTCTTTTACGAAGTCGAGACTTTTCTGTACGTCTTTCAAGAAGACATCCTCTTTCAGAATCAAATGATCGGAGGGGGCGACAACTATATTTGCATTCGGGTTGCAAGCCTTGATATGATATGTCGCATAAGCGATGCAAGGAGCTGTATTACGACGTGCCGGTTCCAATAATATCTGCGATTCTCCCAACTCTGGCAGTTGCTCTTTTACAAGTGAAGCGTATTGCTCATTTGTTACGATATAGATATTTTCGATCGGAATAATCTTGGAGAAACGATCGAATGTCATCTGTAGTAGCGACCGGCCTGTACCGAAAAAGTCAAGAAACTGTTTAGGGTAACTTTCTCTGCTGAAAGGCCAGAAACGGCTTCCGATCCCACCGCCCATGATAACGCAATAATTATCTTTCATGATGATCCAGGTTGTTTTTTAGTTATACTCTTACAAAGTTAACGAAATATTCCGGGATTTCGTTTATCCATAAATCCTAAGAAGATATAAAATGAAAAAAAAGAGGAAAATGTTTGCAGGTTTAAAAATAATGTCTACCTTTGCAACGCAAATGAGAAACAAACTTACTCAACGCAAATGCCCAGATGGCGGAATTGGTAGACGCGTTGGTCTCAAACACCAATGGATTCACTTCCATCCCGGTTCGATCCCGGGTCTGGGTACGAGAAAATCCTGATAATCATTGATTGTCAGGATTTTTTTGCTTTTACGGAGCGTACAAATCCTTAATAGTTTGATAAAACAATGAAAGTTTTTCTGGTTCCGTTTGCGTGGCGGGCGGTTCTTTGCTTGGAATATAAACTTAATAAGATGCTAATATCATGATGAAGAGTCAGAATTCGGCAATTGGCCGATCACATGTCGTTTGGCTGGATGTGGTACGTTTTGTTGCCATGTTTACCGTGGTTTGTTGCCATAGTACAGATCCGTTTAACTTTTATCCGGGCGAACCTCCCGCCAATATCGATCAGATTAAGTTTTGGGGAGTTGCCTATGGGTCGTTCCTACGTCCCTGCGTCCCCCTGTTTGTGATGATCACGGGAGCTTTGCTGCTGCCAGTGAAGGGTGATACTTCCGTCTTTTATAAAAAAAGAATCAGTCGTGTCTTTTGGCCTTTCCTGATCTGGTCGGTGCTTTACAACCTGTTCCCTTGGATAACCGGACTGCTTGGCTTGTCACCGGAGGTGATTTTGGACTTTTTCCCCTATTCTGGCGAAGAAGTTGCCCGCCAGTCGTTGGGTATTTCCTTGAGATATATTGCAGAGATTCCGTTGAATTTCTCGATTGTGGATGTGCATATGTGGTATATCTATCTATTGATCGGTCTGTATCTGTACCTGCCTATTTTCTCTGCCTGGGTGGAAAAGGCTTCTGAAAAGGCTAAGTTATGGTTTCTGCTGGCCTGGGGCGTGTCGACGTTGCTACCGTATTACTATCAGTTTGTTTCGCCTTATGTCTGGGGTGGATGTTCCTGGAACTCCTTCAATATGTTGTATTATTTTGCCGGTTTCAATGGCTATCTGCTTTTAGGCCATTACTTGCGTAATCACGACTGGAGCCTGAATAAAATCCTGTTGGTCGGGATTCCGATGTTCTTGGTCGGCTATGTCGTAACCTTCTTTGGTTTCCGCTATGTAACTGCTTTGCCGGAATACAGCGAAGAATTGCTGGAACTTTTCTTTACCTATTGTTCTCTTAATGTTGTGATGATGACGATCCCCGTTTTCTTGTTGGCGAAAAAGGTGGATGTACGGTCCGAAAAGGTCAAGAGTCTGCTGGCAAACCTGACGACTTGCGGGTTCGGAATCTATATGGTGCATTATTTCTTTACCGGTCCGGGTGTCGTTCTGATGCGTGCCTTGCATGTTCCGGTAGCTTTGCAGATACCTGCCGCCGCGGTTGTCGCATTTGCTATTTCTTGGCTGATTGTGGCCGTTATTTACCGGTTGATGGGGAAGAATGCCAGATATGTAGTAGGGTAGTCGCCCTCTTATTGTCCGTTTTCTCACAGACTTGCTGTCAATGCCTGAACCGGGGTTGTAAAAGGATGTTTTTGCCATAATGTGACTCAAATACAAGTATATTAGGTCCTTGATATGAAAAAATGCTGTACTTTTGCAGGTATAGTCTAATAACAACGGGATAATGATGCTAAATGGCAAGTCAATAATCGGCGAACTACTGGTAATTTTATTTGTTTTTACTCTTTCTTTTTTCCCTGCGGAGGCAAGGACGACAAGCGTCGATGGTCAGAAGGTTTTGGTCATTAGCTCTTATTCTCCGATCAAAGAGGAGGGAAACCATCTGATTGCGTCTTTTATAGATCAGATGCGGGTAGATTCGGAAGCGAAAATATTTGTCGAGTATATGGACTGTGAGGCTTCTCCCGTCTTTGATGCCTGGGTAGGATGGATGCGGCAGCTTTTTGCCGCCTATAAGGTAAAGCCAGATGTGGTCGTGCTGCTTGGCAATGAGGCTTGGTCTTCCTATCGGGCTACTTGCGTGGATAGCTGGCATGAGATTCCTGTTGTGTTGGGCTATGTGAAAGGGGCCTTCATCGATTATGAGAATAAAGATAAGAAGCTGTTTTCAGTTGCCGATATGATGCCGATGAAAGAGTCGTTCGGCGATTTCAGAATAACGGGATATTCCTATAAGGATTTTGTCATTGAGAATTTGTTGCTGATAAAACGGCTTCAGCCGCATATCCGTAAAGTGGCGTTTTGTTATGATAATCGTTATAATATGGCGTTTTTTGAGTCCTATATCTACGATCTTTTCAAGCAGATCGATTCGCTCGACCTTCGCTATATGGATGGTTGTAAGTTGTCTACTCCCCAACTGCTCGATTCGGTAGCCTGCATGGATGATTCCTATGCTATCTTATCGGCGGGATGGTATACCGATGCCCTCCAATATCCCCATGCCCATTCGATGCTTCACAATGAGCTGGCGCGTTATACGTCCAAGCCGGTTTACCAGGTTTTGGACCAGGGGACGTCGAACATGAATTACATCGGCGGCTATTTTATTTCCGGGGAGGATTTGGGTAAAGACCTGGCTTTGCTGACTTATAGTGTCCTGACGAAAGGGATCGAACATAGTCCGGCTTTTCAGTTCACACCTTCACTTCCCAATTACTATATCAACTATCCGACGTTCGTGGCTTCAGGGATTGATCCTTCGTTATTGCCCCAAAATACGGTGTTTTATAACGAAGAACCTTCATTATGGCAGGAACATCCGGTAGAAGTGATTCTGTTTGTCTGTCTGGTTATCCTGATGATGGTCATCTTTATCGGTATCTTGAATTACAGAAAACGTAAGGAAGATGCCTACAAGACGGCAAACGCCAAAATGATGGAGCTCCTGAGTCGGATGCCGGACATGGCGACCATTTTTGATTCCGATTTGAATGTAGTGGATATCGTGAACCCGGAGAACCACATTTGGAATGGTGTTGACACAAGATGCCAGATCGGGAAAAACCTGAAGGATCTTCATCTTGAGTATCCGCAGGCTAAAGAGATGCTGGATGAAATCATCCTGCATGTGAAACGGACAGTCGAAACGGGTGAGGTGACTGTCTTTAATTGCAAGTATGGAAAAAAGGACCAGATTAAATATACAAAGGCACGTGTTGTGCCGTTCGAGAATAATTCGGTTATCTGCTTCACCCACGATGTGACTCCTTATGTCGTTGCCGAAAAGGAAAACCTGCGTTTGAAAACATTCTTGCAATCGATTATGGACAACCTGCCGGTAGGATTATTTATCAAGGATGTGGGCAATGAGTACCGTTATCTGTTCTACAATAACAAAGTCTCTGATTTTTATAAAGAGGCCTTTGACTGTATGCTGGGAAAGAATGATTTTGAAGTGGACGATTTGAAAGCTTCCCTTTTCCGGGAAGAAGATAACCGGGTGTTGCAAAGCGACAAGCCGATCTCCTTTAACCGGGTGTTATTTGATGAAGAAACCGGATTGCCCGTCCGTTGGGCTGTCACCACCAAGACACGCCTGGAAGATAAGGAGGGAAACCTCTATATTGTTGCCACAATGGTCGATACGACGGATATCCGCAGGAATGAACTCGAACTGGATGATATACGTCGGGAATTGTCTGTTGCCCTTGATGCCGGTTCCCTGTCGGCCTGGTGCTACGATGTGCGGAAGAATATATTCACCTCCCTCTACCGGAAGACGCTTGCCAGCGACGGTTTGAGTAATAAAGGGGCACTGGATTTATTGCATCCGGACGATAAGGAGAAATACAGCCGGTTTATGTCTCGTCTTTCCGGAGGAGTAGAGAATAAACTGAGGGAAGTGTTCCGATTCAGGCAGGGCGAAGGTTATGACTGGTTCGAAACCTATGCTATCGGGTTGAAGTCGGAAAAGACAGGCGAAGTCGAACAGATTATTGGGACGGAAAGAAATATAACGAGTGAGATGAAGAGGCGTCAGGAACTCGAAGAAAACAAGCTGCAATTGGATTTCACCCTCGAGGCGGCCCAGATTATCTCGTGGGAATATAATCCGGATACCCGGATTTTCTACTCTCCCCGATCTACCGTGTTTGAAGGAATGACAATTTCGTTGGATGAGTATCTCTCGTTTGTATATCCCGAAGATCGTGATTTGTTCCGGAAAGGCTTGGAAGATCTTGCCTGTGGAAAGATCCATGTGATGGAGGTCCAGATCAGGACGATGGTGCCGGCACTGGGGGATCGCTGGTTCGAGATGCATGCCGTTCCTTATGGACGAAATGAAGACGGGAAGATCCGTAAACTGATCGGGTTGAGGCGCGATATCACAGACTTGAAGATGACAAACGAACTGATCCGCCTGCGTAATAAGGCGGAGGAAGCCAATCGATTGAAGAGTGCTTTTCTGGCCAATATGAGCCATGAGATACGAACGCCCCTGAACGCGATTGTCGGCTTCTCGAATCTGATCGCGATGGCGGAAGAGCCGGATGAGATCGGTGAATATGTCAAGATCATCGAGACGAATAATGAGCTTTTGCTCCAGTTGATCAATGATATTCTCGACCTCTCGAAGATCGAGGCCGGACAGATGGATTTCAATTATTCGACAGTCGATTTGTCTGAGATATTCAATAATTTGCAGCAGGTCTATAAGTCGCGTGTGAAGGATGGTGTTGATTTGGTCTGTCACCTGCCGTCTGTCGCTTGTGTGATCCATTCGGAAAAGAACCGGCTGACACAGGTTCTCTCCAATTTCCTCAGTAATGCTTGTAAATACACTTCAGAGGGTTCCATTACGATGGGATATGAGAGGATAGGCGATATCCTGCGCTTTTATGTGGCGGACACCGGCAAAGGACTTGCCGAGGAGAATATCCCACATGTTTTCGAACGTTTTGCTAAATTTGACAGCTTTGTTCAGGGGACGGGATTAGGGCTTTCCATCTGCGAGTCCATCATACAGTCTTTGAATGGTAAGATCGGCGTGGATTCGGAATTAGGCAAAGGTTCGACTTTCTGGTTCACGATCCCTTACAATCCGGTAAATGAATAAACGAGTATAAAACAAATAACAATAAAATGGAAAAAGTAAAAAAATCGTTGGTAAAGAAAGAGTATCTGGTTCCTTTTGTATTAGTCACATCTCTGTTTTTCTTATGGGGGTTTGCACATGCTATTTTAGATGTGCTGAACAAGCATTTCCAGGAGGCGCTTGTCATGACGAAGGCTCATTCCGCTCTGATTCAGGCAACGATGTACACGGGTTATTTTACGATGGCTATCCCGGCCGGACTTTTTATCAATAAATACGGATACCGCCAGGGAGTGGTGTTCGGTCTCATCCTCTATGGGATCGGATCGTTGCTTTTCATTCCGAGCGAACAATTGATGTCGTTCAACTTCTTCCTCTTTTCCTTGTTTGTGATCGGTTGTGGACTAACATTTTTGGAGACGGCAGCCAATCCCTACGTGACGGAGCTTGGGGATCGCGAGACGGCAGCCAGCCGTTTGAACCTGGCACAATCTTTCAACGGGTTAGGCTGTATCTGTGCGCCGGTGATCGGTGGAATGCTGTTGTTTTCTGGTAACGGAGAAGCTAACATTGCTTTGCCCTACACCGTGATGGGAGTTGTCGTCCTGTCTGTCGCCCTTGTTTTCTTTCGCATTCGCTTGCCGGAGATCGACCATGACGATTGTGAAGAGACGACGGCTGAGGCAAAAGCCGGATTGAAAGGATTGTGGAAACACCGTTGTTTCACCTGGGGTGTGATGGCCTTGTTCTGCTACGAAATAGCGGAAATATCGATCAATAGTTTCTTTATCAATTATGTGACTGACGATGGGTGGATGGATGCACATGATGCCGCTATCGTTCTTTCCTTCGGAGGATTGGGGCTGTTTATGGTCGGACGTATTATCGGTAGCTGGATTATGAGTTATATCCGGGCGGAGAAAGTCTTGTTTATCTGTGCGATCTTTACCGTCTTGGGGGCTTTGTTTGTCACCCTGAATTTAGGTGTTTTGTCGAAAGGTGCTTTATTTGCCTGTTATATCTTCGAGGCTATTATGTTTCCGACCATTTTCGCTATCTCGTTGAGAGGGTTGGGTGACTATACTAAGCGTGCTTCGTCCTTCTTGATGATGTCTCCGATAGGTGGAGCGGTCGGACCGTTATTGATGGGGTATGTGGCCGATATCTCGACAATGTCGTTTTCATTCGTTGTGCCGTTGTTCGGGTATGCTGTGGTACTTATTTATTCCTATATGGTGATGGCTAAGAAATTGCATTGATTTATGATTTCAGATTTATGATTTATCAGCGATATATAACTTATAAATCTGAAATCATAAATCTGAAATCATAAATCATAAATCGTTTCACTTATTCCTTTCGATAATATCCCAAACATCTTTCTCTGTTCCTCCGAAAGGACCGGATGCCTCCAGTTTGATCGTACACATGGCGGCGGCAAAACATCCGGCTTCTTTGTATGAAGCTCCTTTATTTCGCATATACAGATAGCCGGCCATATAGGTATCGCCACATCCCGTAGCGTCTACAATCTCTGTTGGAGGGTAGGCGGGTATCTCATGAAATTTGCCGTCGGCATAAATGACGGACCCCATGCTTCCTAATGTCAGCAATACCTCCTTGACGCCCCAGTTTGCTAATTTCAGTGCAGCTTCGCGCGGATCTTTGCATCCGGTGAGAACTTCCGTCTCGTGTTCGTTAGCTTTCAGGATATGGATGTATTTTAGTGCCTCCTTCTTTTCTGGCCAGTCTACGGCGAAAACTTTTTCACCGCGAACTTCGCGCAAGTAACCTTGGGCATCGACCGACAGCATCCCTTTGCTTGATAAATATTTGATTACGTCTAAGGAAAAATCGTCCGCCAGCAAACTTCCCAAATGGTAGATTCGGGCATCGACATCCTGTAACCCTTCAACTGTGAACGGATCGGCTTTTGCCAATACCCGCTGCGTCCGATTATTTTGGTTCTCGCCATATGTATTCTCAAAGTAGACGGAATGGGCACTGGGCAAAACTTTGACATCGATCCCTTTCCTGCGTATTTCTTCTACCGCATCCATTTCACTGGCAGCAAGAGCTGTTACCAACAGGAAGTCAGAAGTGTCTAAATTGCTCATTCCATGCGCGAAATAGAAAGATGTCCCTCCCGGCATATGCAGTGTTCTTTTCGGCGTTACAATCTTATCCAAAGTAATGTGGCCGATACAACAAAGATTATGTGTATTCATATTACTTATTTAATCAGGCTGCAAAAGTAGAAAAAAACAAGGAATAAATTGCTGCTATGGATATTTTTAGCTCTTTCTCCACCATTTTGAATAATAAATAGTGTATATCATTACACTTTTTCTTTATTTTTGCCGAAGTGATAAGTTATTGATTTATGTGATACCAGAAAAGCTGTCATCTTATGAGAAAACATCTTTCCATCTTTATCTTGATCCTGTTCTTGTTGCCGGGAGTATTTTCGCTGGCAAAGACCTCCTCTTCTTCCGATATACGCTATCTGTTCGCTTATTTTACAGATAAGAATGAGAATCGCAACGGTATGCATTTGGCCTGGAGTGCAGATGGATATACCTGGATGCCGATAGGACCAGAACATAGTTTCCTGAAATGCGATTACGGGACTTGGTATGCTGATAAACGTATGCGTGATCCTTTTGTCATGAAGGGGCCGGACGGACTTTGGCATTGTATCTGGACACTGAACTGGGACGGGAATGCAATCGGATATGCCCATTCTAAAGACCTCGTACACTGGTCGCGCCAGTCTTATCCGAAAGTGATGGAAGGATATGAAGTCCGGAACTGCTGGGCTCCCGAAATGATTTACGACGACGAAAACCGGCAATATGTGATCTTCTGGGCCAGTACGATCAAAGAGGACGGCGTGTGGAAGACTGAGCCGGGAGAGAAATATGATCATCGTATGTATTATACTACGACAAAAGATTTCAAAACCTTTTCCCCTGCAAAGATATTCTTCGATCCGGGACATAACGTGATCGATGTGACCATACAGAAAAAGGATGGTAAATATTATATGCTTTATAAAGATGAACGTATCTGGCCGAAAGCCAAAAAGGAACTGTCGGTTGCTGTAAGCAAGCATGCAACAGGTCCGTATTTGCCGACCGGAGATAAACCTTTTGCGACCGACTGGGTGGAAGGTCCGGCTGTTTGCCCGTTGTCCGATGGAAGTTATGTCGTTTATATGGACGCCTATACCCGTCATCGCTATGAAGCGAAACGGACACGTGATTTCCGTACCTGGGAAGATGTGACAGATCGTATTTCGATACCGAAAGATGCCAAACACGGCTCTATCATCACTGTTACCAAAGCATTTGTCGATAATATCCTCTCGGAAGTGGCTGCGGCCCGGAAGCGTGAGAACCTGCGTAATGAACGACTCGCTTTGCCTGCTTCCTTAAAAGAGGCGGTTCCTGTTGAGGCGGAAATTACTGTTGAGGGCGGCCAGGCGAAAAAAATCAGTGATCATCTGTTCGGTGTCTTCTTTGAAGATCTGAATTATGCAGCTGACGGTGGCTTGTATGCCGAATTGGTCCAAAACCGCGATTTCGAATATGCCCCGGAGGATAAGACCGGCAATGATTCGGACTGGAACAGCCGCTATGCCTGGGAGTTGAAGTCATATAAGGCAGATGCCCCGGCGGAGGCCCTTGTGTTGGAGATCGACACGGCAGCCCCTCTTCATCCCAACAATCCGCATTATGCGGTACTCCATGCCCAAAGTACGGAGTTGGACTTGATCAACAGGGGTTTCGATGGTATCCACATTCGGAAAGGGGAGAAATATAACCTTTCTTTTTTCTCCCGTATCCAGGGTAAAGGACAGGAAATTTTGCAAGTTCAGTTAAGGAACCACTCCGGAAAGCCGCTCGCACAAGCTGCGGTTAAGGTTGCACCCGGAGAATGGACGAAACAACATCTCACATTGCAGGCGGTGGAAGATGCGGACAGTGCCAGCCTGTCTATACAGACGGTGACCCCCGGCATTTATGCTTTAGACATGATCTCCCTTTTCCCGCAGAAAACATTCAAGAACCGTCTGAACGGTTTGCGTGCCGACTTGGCACAAACGATAGCCGACCTGCATCCGCGCTTTATGCGTTTTCCGGGAGGTTGTCTGGCGCATGGCGATGGTGTACATAATATTTATAACTGGAAAGAAACGATTGGTCCGCTGGAAAGCCGGAAACCTCAACGCAATTTGTGGGGATATCACCAGACGAAAGGGCTTGGATATTACGAGTTTTTCCAGTTCTGTGAAGATATTCAGGCAGAACCTGTTCCCGTTATTGCCGCGGGCGTATGTTGTCAGAACTCCCGTGGAGGCGGGCAACAAGGAGTCGCGATGTGCGATATGGATGCTTTTGTCCAAGACATCTTGGATTTGGTGGAATATGCGAATGGAGATGCCTCCTCGAAGTGGGGCCGGATGCGTGCCGAAGCCGGCCATCCTGAACCTTTCCATCTGAAATATATCGGGATCGGAAACGAAGACCAGATAACGGATGCCTTTGAAGAACGCTTCACTATGATCTATAAGGCTCTGAAAGCAAAACATCCGGAAATAACCGTGATCGGTACGGCCGGACCGTTTAACGAAGGAACCGACTATGAGGAAGGATGGAAGATCGTAGATCGGTTGCAGGTTCCGATGGTGGATGAGCACTATTACCAGACGCCCGGTTGGTTCCTGAACAATCAGCATTTTTATGATTCTTACGACCGTCAGGGTGCGAAAGTCTATTTAGGAGAATATGCCGCTCATCTTCCCAGTCGTCCGAATAACTTGGAAGTCGCTTTGGCGGAAGCGGCTTATATGACTTCACTGGAACGTAACGGGGATGTGGTCAGCATGGCATCCTACGCTCCGCTCCTGGCAAAAGAAGGGCATACGCAGTGGAATCCCGATCTGATTTACTTCAACAACGGAGAGGTGAAGCCAACCGTCAACTATTACGTTCAGCAGCTGTTCGGCCAAAATGCAGGTGATGAATATCTGCCAGCCACAGTCAAATTGTCTTCCTTATCGGAAGATATCGGCAAACGTGTTCCCGTCTCTGCCGTGAGGGATCGCGAAACGGGCGACTTGATTCTGAAATTGGTGAATATCTTGCCTGCAAATACCCAGGCGCAGGTCCGGTTGAATGGTGTCGAGGTCGGCGATACCCGTGCCGTTAAGACTGTACTGTCCGGAACGTTGGAAGATACGGATTTGAAGCCTCGGACTTTTGATTGCACAGTCGGACGTGAATTCACCTGCGAATTGCCGGCATATTCACTTACTGTAATCAGAATCAAGATAAAATCCGTATATTAGTCGCTGTTGCTAAAATATGAATAGTCATGGAAAACGATTTTGATTATAAATTAGTCCCTTCCGGTTTCGTCCATTGCTTCAACAGCCAGTGCCCGAAGGCAGGTGGTTGTTTGAGGCAAGTGGCTGCCCGGTATAGTGCACATGCCGACCGGCATATCCGGATTGTGAACCCGGCTTATTTCCCTGTAGGGGATGCGGCATGTCCGGACTTCAGGTCTGCGAAGAAAGTGCGCATTGCATGGGGTATTACGAACCTGCTGGAAAAAGTCCCTTATCGGACGGTACGGCATTTGCGGAAAATAATGATCTTCCACTTTACGAAAACGCTTTATTATCGTTACTATCGCAAAGAATATGGCATTCCGCCGGAAGCCCAGCTCTATATCCGGAAACTTTTCCGGCAGCATGGTGTCGAGGAGGAACCGGTGTTCGATTCTTATACGGAAGAATACGAATGGTGAAAAAAGCACTCTCCGCTTTACAAGCGGTTCTTGGAGTTTCAAGAAGTTGCAAATCTTGGAACTTAAAGTTTCTGCATATGGAACAAATGGTTTCCCTATATGAAACTCTTGGTTCCATTGCATGAAACGGCAAGTTTCATCTCATGGAACTTGCCGTTAACAACTTGTCATAGGCTTAAGCAATGGAAATTTCCGATAACTCGCGCCCTATCATTCGAATTGTTTCCACTATATCCGAGAAACGCTGCTTGGAGGGCTTTTTTGTCCCGCTCACGTATTGCGCAAACAGACTTTGAGATATACCCAGCCTGCGTGCTATTGCGGCGGCGTTCAGTTCCGGATGGGCTGTAAACAAATCATATAAAGGACTGGATTTCTTTTCATGGAAGAATCCCTCAAAACTCAAGTCTTCATCCAGTTCCTCCCAACGAATACCGAACTTATCGACAGTGAAATTGGTTCGTTGTTCCGGGGTGGCAAATTTCAAACGCTGATAATCTGCAAATTTTTCACATGCTTCTTTACCGTCGGTAGTATGTATCCATACGGCCGTATCGGTTAACCATACTTTGTCTACTGTCATGTCTTGCATACTGATTCATTTTGTCTTATTAAAGAATTTATTCCAATGTTCCGCGATTACTTCCTGGTTTTCTTCGATCACCGATTCTACAAGTTTTAGCTCTGAAGATTTTAATCCGTTATTTTTCACCAATGTGACCGGGAACAAAGTGAATTTTGCGCTTATATCTCCTTTTGTCACGTGAACGTGAATAGGTTCATGATCATTTGCATAAAACATGAAACGGAAACCGAACAAAATAAATATCGTGGGCATAATCTTTTTTGTATTGTTATACTACAAATGTCGGTAATTATTTAATTACCCGCAAATATATCAAGGTAAAAAGTGTACGTCCGGTTGATGCAACATCTCTATCTTGCCGGAAGACTACCTTGTTGTAAAACCTGTAAAAAAGTCATTGGTTCAAATCGAAACTACCATCCTGTTTAATTCGGTTTTGTACCCCGTTTAGTTCAAATTACCCGCAGGGGTAATATATTTTAACAAACTGCTGGTTTGGGTATGGTGCTTATAATTATATGCTTATATAATATTTTTGGTTAAAAGGGGGATATTGTCATTTTTTCTCGGGAATTTTTGTACTTTATAGTACTGCGATTGGCTGAAAAAATTAGAGATGTTTGGCTTAAATACGATAAACAGTTCACTTGTTTAACCAATAACTATTACTATATTTGCATTGTGCAAATAGTACAATTGCGTTGTTTAACTGATTCTTTCAAATAAAAATCTGGAAAATTTGAAAGGGAAAGAATGGGTTAACATATCCCGCATCGTATCTGTAAATATGGTGTGGGAGTATGTTGCTTATTTACTCCCGAAGGTTTTCCAGAGCCCTATTTGATAGATAAGTCACAGCTCTCACACTCTATATAATAATTTAAAATTTGGAGATCGAGAACGCCGTGATTTAATTCACACAGAAGAAAGATGTTGGTTGAAAAGAAAATACTATCCGACCATTTTGAAGAAATATATGTCTCTTGGTTTTCCCGGATGAAATATTTCGCTCTGGAATATGTCGTGTCAGAAGAAGACGCAGAAAATATTGTCCAGGACGTATTTACCGAACTGTGGGAAAAGAAAGAGATTCTGGCTTATGATGTGAATCTGGTCGCCTTACTCTTTACTTCAATCAAAAACCGCTGTATCGATCTCTTACGCCACCGCATTGTGGTGAAGGAAGCTGTCAACCTGATGCAGGAAGAATATCAGGCTACTTTGCGGATGAAACTTGCTTCTTTGGAATTATTCGATCAGTCACTACTTTCCGAGCAGGATATTGAACGGATCATTACCGAAGTGATAGACTCTCTGCCTGAAAAATGTCGGGAAATTTTTATCAAAAGCAAAATAGAAGGTAAAAAACAGAAAGAGATAGCAGCCGAATTGAATATATCCCTGAAAACAGTTGAAAACCAAATGGCTATCGCTTATAAAAAAATTAAAGGCGAATTGAATGGCTACCTCCCCTTATTATTATTTTTGCTCGCTAATTAAAAAAACTGTTTATCCTTTTGGGGGTTTTGGTTTCCTGATCCGTTTATTAAGAACAAAAGCGGAAAATATGGACGAACGGATACATAAATACTTTTATGAGGAACTTTCCACGGAAGAGCGACTATCCCTGCTGCGCGATGTCGAGGCGAGTGAAGAACTCAAAAAAGAATTTGCTGAATATCAAAATCTATGTGCCTTGTTGAACTTAGGACATCAGGTGCAGGATAAAACAATCGGCCAACAGAAATACGACCGCTTTATTTTGCAGAAGCAACATGCCGTGATGAGGAAGCGTTGGACACGGCGGATTGAGTATGCGGCTGCTATTTTGATAATAGTCGTTTCAACAAGTATCTTGACCTATTGGTATGCACAGCCTGAGCAAACGGAGTTCCTATCGGAGAATGTGATGAACACGTTGTGTACCCCTGCCGGGCAGCGGGCACAACTGATTTTGCAGGATGGGACGGAAGTCTGGTTGAATGCGAAGTCGAAATTGATCTATCCGGCTCGTTTTACCGGTGATAAAAGGAATGTTACGATCGAAGGAGAAGCCTTCTTCAAAGTGGCGAAAGACCCGTCCCGCCCTTTCATTGTTTCCACGCATGATGTAGATATGAAAGTTTTAGGCACCCAGTTTAACGTATGTAGCTATCCAGCGACCGGCTATGTACAAACTAGTTTGTTGGAAGGTTCCGTGCGCGTCTTTTTCCGGAATAAGGAATCTGACGGGATCATTTTGGAACCGGATCAACAGGTGACCGTCTCGAACGGAAAGATGAAGGTAGAACCGATTCGCCTGAAAGCCCATTTTTTATGGCTTGACGGTATATATGCCTTTGAAAATGAACCTTTGATCAATATTCTGGAAAAGATGGAACTTTACTATGACGTAAAGATCGTAGTAAAAGATACATCCTTATTTAAAGATACTTATACGGGAAAATTCAGGCAGCGCGACAGCCTTGACGATGTTTTCCGCGTATTACAGCAAATCCGCAAATTCAAAGTAGAGAAAGACACAGAGCGGAACATAGTGACCTTAAAATAACAACATGTCAAACATAAAAACGTATAGCCTATGATGAAAGAACAGTAGAAAAACAAAAGCGGCAGAAGCTACCAACAACTGCCGCCAGAGTTAAAGCAAACACAAGTCGTAATTTTTTAGTATTCACTTTAAAACATTAGAACAAAGATATGAAAAGAAAAACTTTGTTACAGTCCTTTATTGTGCATAATAACCGCATTAAAGATTTTTTTAGAATTATGAGAATATCACTTTTCCTTTTGTTTGTTTGTGTGTGCCAGTTAATGGCAGTTGAAGCTGGGGCGCAGAGTGCGGAGATCAAGATTAGTCAGAATAGTATGACTATCAGACAACTGGTGAAAGAGATTGAGGCGCAAACTGAATATCTGGTCGTATTTCGAGATCAGGATGTCGATGCCGAACGGGTTGTTTCTTTTAAAACCAGATCGGCAAGCGTAGCCAATTATTTAAAAGAACTTTCCGAAAATGCGAACATTGGGTATCGTTTTGATAATAACTATATTACGTTGGTTCCCAGGATGACAGCTACGGCCCAAAATAAAAAGACCGTCACTGGTACAATCGTGGATGCGAACGGAGAACCGATCATTGGTGCCAATATCGTTGAGAAAGGTACGACCAATGGGACGATAACTGATATAGATGGAAATTTTACATTGGAAGTTTCAGAAAAAAGCATATTGCTTGTCAGCTTTATCGGATATGCTCCCCAAGAAGTTATGGTGGGAAGCCAGCAGAAAATTAATGTCAAGATGAAGGAAGATGCTGAAATGCTGGATGAAGTGGTCGTTGTCGGTTATGGCACACAGAAAAAGTCAGATGTAACAACAGCTGTCGCATCGGTGTCTTCTGAAAATCTGAAGAACCGTGCTGCTGTCAACTTTGGAGAAGCAATGGCCGGACAAGTGCCAGGTGTGTTGATCCAGCAGACAAATGGTGCTCCTGGTGGCGAAGGGTTGACGATAAAAGTGCGTGGTACCGGTTCTATTACACAATCTAATGATCCTTTATATGTTGTGGATGGTTATCCGATGGAAGGTGGAGCTTTCCGTCTGTTGAACTCTTCGGATATAGAAAGTATACAGGTTTTGAAAGATGCTTCTTCTACTGCAATCTACGGTTCGAGAGGTGCAAACGGTGTTGTCATTATTACAACGAAGAAAGGACAAATCGGAAAACCGACTGTACAATTGAATGCTTATGTCGGGTTCCAGCAACGGGAGAAGAAAATCGAGATGATGAACCGTGACCAGTATGTCCAATGGTTTATTGATGGACGTAATCAAGCTTGGCTGGATGCAAAAGTTATCGCTTCAGATCCGGACCAGTCACCGCATTCCATCGACGATCCAAATTCTCGCCGTGCTCTTTATTCCGGTGCGAGCAGCCAGTATATGATACCGGATGGAACGGGCAGTTATAAATATAATTTCCTGGATCCGGCTTCGGTAGCATCAATGCCGGATAACGATTGGCAGGATCTGCTGTATCGCAATGCTTTGATGCAACAGTATGAACTGTCTGTCTCCGGAGGTTCAGAAAATACACGTTATACTTTCTCTGGCAGCTATACCAGCCAAGATGGTATTGTGTTGAATACCGATTATGAGCGCTTTAATTTCCGTACAAATGTTTCTTCTAAAATTGCAGATTGCTTGAATGTCGGAATGAGTTTAATGGCTTACAGTGCAGATGGAACGGAACAAGCAAACGGTAAAGATTCTCCAGTATTGTATGCTTTGAATTTACCTCCGATCTATCCTTTGTATAATGAAGACGGGACATACGGATCGATGGTTCGTAATCCGGAAATCCTGGCAGGTGACGTTGCCAATCCGATCGGTATCGCCGAGCAGGTGATGAACAAACGGAAACGCCACGGATGGCTGGGCACCATTTTCGCTGAATGGGAAATTATAAAGAATTTGAAATACCGTATTAGCATTAACGGTGGAATACAGGATAATATACAGAAGAAGTTCGAACCTTCTTATGTGGATTTCGATTCTTCGAAAGCTCCACGTCCTGCAAAAGGAATTAACGAACGGTGGACTGACCGTGACTGGGTGATCGAAAATACCTTGAATTATTCGTTTACTTTGGCCGATAAGCATAGCTTCAATGCTTTGTTGGGATATACGACTCAATCTCATACATATGAGCACATGAAAGGGGAGGCACGTGGATATGCGAATGACAATATCACGACTTTGAATGCCGGAACCATGTATGCTCTGACGAGTGATGAATCGGAATATTCTATGATATCTTATCTGGGACGTATCAATTATGTTTATGATAATCGTTATATGTTGACAACGACCCTTCGTAGTGATGGTTCTTCTCGGTTTGGTAAAAATACTAAGTGGGGAACTTTCCCGTCCGTTTCATTAGGGTGGCGTATCTCACAGGAGAAGTTCATGCAAGATGTGAAGCAGATCAGCGATTTGAAGCTTCGTGCAAGTTTTGGTATTTCTGGTAATAACCGTATCGGTAATTACTCAGCTATCGGTTTGTTGTCTACGGGCTTTTATCCGACAGGAGATGCTGTCCAGAATACTGTCAATCCCAGTACGATGGCAAATAATGATTTGGGATGGGAACGTACCCGCCAATATAATTTGGGTTTTGAATTGGGTTTGTTCAATAATCGGATCCGTTTGGAAGGCGACTTTTATGATAGCCAGTCTCTTGATTTGCTGTTGAATGTTCCAGTCCCGACTATAACAGGCTATTCTACCCAGATGCAAAATATAGGAAAGGTTCAGAATCGGGGTATGGAGTTTACATTAAATACAAAAAACCTGACAGGAGAGTTTTCTTGGTCCAGTAATTTTAATATTTCATTCAATAAAAACAAAGTATTGGAAGTGGGCGTGGATGGACGTCCTATATATGGAAGTGCTGCAAATGCGAATAATGCATTTATCACAAAGCCTGGGTACCCGATTGCCAGTTTTTATGGCTATAAATATATCGGAGTTTTCCAGAGTGAAGAAGAACTGGCTAAATATCCACATTTGAGTGGCGATAAAGTGGGAGATGGCCGTTATGAAGATGTAAATAAAGATGGAGTGTTGGATCAGAATGATAAAACGATCTTGGGAGATAACAATCCATTGTTTACAGCAGGATTTAGCAACTCTTTCAGTTATAAGAATTTTACATTGGATATTCAGTTTACAGGTTCTTATGGAGCAGAAGTTTTCAGCTTTTACAAACGTATGTGCGGAATCTATCATGGCGACCGTAACGGTATGATCGAACAATTGGGACGTTGGCAATCGAAAGATCAACCGGGTGATGGTATACATTTTCGTCCGACCCGTACACCGTCTGGTTGGCAACGTGATCCTTCTTCTGCTTGGGTACAAGATGCATCTTATCTGCGATTAAGAAACTTGACGCTCGGCTATAATTTCGACCAGAAAGTTTTGGATAAGATGAAAATGAAAGGACTGCGTCTTTATGTGACGGGACAAAATCTCTTTACGATTACGAATTATGTAGGATATGATCCTGAAACCAGTAGTGAAAGTGGTCTTGCGCAAGGTGGTGACTATTTAGGATATCCGGCTGCACGCTCGTTTATAATTGGTGCTAATATTACGTTCTAATCATCTTTAATACTATATCATTATGAAAAAGATATATTTGTTATTTGTATTATCTGTTTTATGTATGTCTTGCAGTGATGATTTCATTAGCAAAAATCCTCCTTCGGATCTTAACTCGGAAGGATTTTATAAGACTGAAACCGATATGAATCAGGCTGTATTGTCTGCTTATGCGAATTTACGCTCCCTTTATAATCAAACATATGTCAGATTAGGAGAAATTCGCTCTGATAACACAACCTATTCTTGGTTAAGTGGAAATCCTGCAAATGAAAAAGGAATTGATGAATTTTCATCTCCTTTATTGCCGGAAAATAATTTCCTGGCCAGCTGTTGGGATGATAGTTATAAAACGATCCTGCGCTGCAATATCGTGATTGGAAGGATTGAAAATATCGAATTTAAAAGTGAAACATTGAAAGCTCAATATACGGCAGAAGCACGATTCCTGCGTGCATTGATTTATTTCTATCTGAATCGTATATTCGGTGGATACGGAGTGAATGGTGAATTGCTTGGTGCCATTAAAGTTGATAGGGAGATCACGCAAGCGGAAGCTTATGATATGGGAAGAGTCTCTCTTCAGGAAATGTATGATCTGATAATTGAAGATTTGAAATATGCAGAAAACAATTTACCTGAATCATACGGCTCTACTGATATCGGGCGTGTGACGAAAGGAGGGGCAACGGCTTTATTGGGCAAGGTTTATATGACGATGGCCGGTTATCCGTTGAACAAAGGAGACGAGTATTATAAATTGGCAATCGACCAATTTAAATCGGTAATCGGTAATGCTCGTTATTCTTTGGTTTCAACCTATAAAGATCTGTTTGAAGTATCCAACAAAAACACATCGGAGTCTCTTTTTGAGGTCCAATATAAGAAAGGAACACAAGGCGGAGCTACCGGCAGTCCTTGGAACAATAACTTCGCTCCTCGTTTTTCTGATAAAGAAGTTGTGTTGGTGGGAGATAAAGGTGGTGAAAATTCTCCTACGCAAGATATGTCCAATGCTTATGAAGTAGGTGATCCGCGTAAATACGTTTCCATGCGCGACGGTTGGACGAATGCGAAGACGGGAGCTTGGGAAAATGAAAAGTATGTCTGCAAATATTATGATGTTTCAACAAGCGGTTCGGATAACGATAACAACTGGATCGAATTGCGGCTGGCGGATATTTATCTTTTATATGCCGAAGCACTTGTTCGTACGAATGGTGATAAACAGACAGCTATCGACTATGTAAATAAAATTAGAGAACGCGCACGTAATACTCCGGGAGATCCTGATGTGGTACCTGCTGCGGATTTATTACGGAATTATACCCTTTCTGATTTCGCAACCTCTAATGACTTGTTATTGGCTATAGAAAAAGAACGCCGTGTGGAGCTGGCCTTCGAAAACCACCGCTGGTTTGATTTGGTGCGTACAGGACGGGCAAAGGATGTTATGACTGCAGAACAAAAGTTTGATGGTTATTCAGACTTTACTTGGAGCGATGATGCCCTTGCTTATCCTATTCCGATGACTGTCATGCAGTCTAATCCTGGTAAGATTATTCAGAATAAGGGATATACGCAGTTGTAATTGATATAACGAGGGTGCCAATACACCCTCGTTATAAACTCGTAATTTGTTAATGCCATGAATAAAATAAGTTTTGCTGTAAGCTTCTTGTTATTAGCTGTCTGTACATCTTTAGCACAAAAAAATAAGAAAGAGTACACAATATCGGATTGTATTACTTTTTTTTCAGAAGAGCGTGTGGTTAAGAATAGTACAGGCTGGGCTTTCTGGTTTATTCCTGCTGATGGAATTGCAGATACTCTTTCGGTAAAGATGTCGTGTGTAGATAAGGGAATAAAGACACATGAACCTCATTCCCATTTTGAAGATGAACTTTTTTATATGGTCGAAGGGACATCCATCATCCATTTGAATGGCGAAGAGCATGTTCTCAATCAGGGAGATGCTTTCTATGCTCCGGGAAACTCTTTTCATAATATTCGAAGGGTAGACGATAAACCGATCAGGTATCTTATGTTCAAACGGGAGATACGGGGAAAATTGCCAAATCCCTTTTTGCCGGGGAAAAAGGATTATTCTATGAAAGACTGCTTGATCCCTTTTGATCATTCGCTTCATACCCAAAAAGACGGAAGACAAGAAATGTGGTATCTGACAAAAGAAATGTCAGCGGGTGGCTTGAATGCCCGATTGCAGATAGTTTCAGATTCACATCCATGTAAGCAAGACGATTATTCGGGGCAGGAGGTCTTTTTTATATTGGAAGGGAAAGCCGAAATATCTATTAATGGTGAAAAACGAGTTATAGAAGCGCTTTCGTCCTGTTATTGCTCTCCTAATTCAAAACATAGTATCCGAAAGGTCGGTGGAGATATATTAAAATTTATTGTAGTAAGAACAAAATAATATAAATGAAAATGAAAAAAATGCTTGTATTTTTGGCTGCGCTTCTGTTCTCGTCGGCAGTAAGTGCCGTAGCACAGGAGAACCAGCTTACAGCCAAGGAAAAGAAAGAGGGCTGGGTGCTGCTTTTTAATGGAAAGAACCTGGATGGATGGACTTCTGTCGGAAAAGACGTTCCGCCTGCATTCGGCTGGGAGATTGAAGACGGAGTGATGACGGTTCGTAAGCAGGATGGTAAAAGAGGTGGCGATATCATCACACGTGAACAGTATTCGGATTTTGACCTGAAAGTGGATTTCCGTATCACGAAAGGAGCCAATAGCGGAATAAAATATTTCTTTACTAAGTATGAAAAAGGAGGTTGGTTAGGGTTGGAGTATCAAATCATGGATGATGAAAATCACCCTGACGGCAAATTGGGACGTGATGGCAATCGCTTGGAAGGCGGGCTTTATGATATGTTCCCGACATCCGCCAAACAGGTCAATCCGATAGGTGAATGGAATCAGGCCCGTATTGTCGCAAAAGGCTCTAAAGTGACGCATTATTTGAATGGGAAGAAAATCCTGACATTCGACCGTAGCAGCCAATTGTATAAGGAAACCTGGCAATTAAGCAAGTATAAGAATTGTCAGCCCATGTTTGGAGATGTAGAAAAAGGACATATTCTTTTGCAGGATCACGGGGATGTTGTTTCTTTCAAAAATATAAAAATCAGAAAATTGAAATAATTAAAAAACAAACAGAGACATGAAAAATACAACAACAAGAAGAGGCTTTATCAAGCAAGTGGCCGCAACCGGTGTCGGTCTGACTATCGGTGGAATGTCGTTCAAAGCGAGCAGTGCCAAGAGTTATGCGAATATTATGGGTTCGAACGAACGGGTAAACATGGCCGTTATGGGAACGAATGGCCGTGGTGCGGGTATGGCCCGTAATTTCCAAAGCCGTAAGGATGTGGAAATGCGTTACGTTTGCGATGTGGAAGAAAAAGCATTGGCAAAAGGTGTGGCTGCCGTAAAAAAAGCTGGCGGTAATCCGAAGACGGAAAAGGATATCCGCAAGGTACTGGCAGATAAAAATATCGATGCAATATTAGTGACGGCTCCGGACCATTGGCACGCTCCGGCAACCATAATGGCTTGTCAGGCAGGCAAACATGTATATTGTGAAAAACCTTGTAGCCATAATCCTCACGAAGGTGAGTTGAGCCTTGCTGCCGCCCGCAAATATAACCGTGTCGTGCAGGTAGGTGCTCAGCGCCGATCATGGCCCGGTTTGACAGAAGGGATAGAGGCCTTGCACAATGGTGTCATCGGTAAGGTTCATTTTGCAAAAGCCTGGTACACGAATAACCGCAAATCGATCGGTTTCGGAAAAGAAATGCCTGCTCCTTCAACGATTGATTTCGACTTGTGGCAGGGGCCTGCTCCCCGTCGCTCCTATCGGGACAACCTGATTCATTACAACTGGCACTGGTTCTGGCATTGGGGGACAGGCGAGGCTTTGAACAACGGTACACATGAAATAGATGTGGTTCGTTGGGGATTGGGGTTGGATTTCCCGACAGCTGTCAGTTCTGAAGGCGGACGTTTCCGATATAAGGATGATTGGGAAACTCCCGATACACAGACGATCGATATTCGGTTCGGCGACGATTGTCTTGTTACTTGGGAAGGTCGTAGCTGCAACTCCCGAGATACGGAAGGACGTGACCGTGGCGTGATCTTCTATGGAGAAGGAGGAGCATTGGAAACGGGGCATAATGGGTATCGGATTTTCGATATGAAGAACAAATTGGTCAAAGAACTTGCCTCTAAGGACGTGATCGATGGTCGTGACCCCAACAGTCCTAGTGCAAATCTGGATATGGGACATATTGCGGATTTTATCGATGCGATAAAGACAAACCGTCGTCCGAATGGAGACATTGAAGAATTGCATAAAAGCACGCTGCTAGTCCAGTTGGGCAATATAGCCTGGCGTACGGGTCATCGCCTGATGATTGATCCAGCCAATGGGCATATCGTGAACGATCCGGAAGCTCAACGCTTATGGAGCCGTACATATGAACCGGGTTGGGAACCTATTGTTTAGATTTCTATTTCATGGTAAAAATAGAAGAAAAGCCGGAGTTTTGTTTGAGAGAACAAGTTCCGGCTTGATTTTCTTTTATAAAACCTCTACCACCCTCTCCAGCGCCATCCCATGCGATCCCTTTATCAGCACATGATATCCTTTTAGGGGATTCTTGCGCAAGGCTTCGATCAGTTCCTCTGTTGTGGCATATGTCGTGAAGTCTTTTCCGGCAGCTTTTTGGAAATGTTCGCCGCACAGGAGTACTTTATCGTAATTACCTTCCTTGATCCGGGTTATGACTTCGGTATGGAGTTCATCGCTTGTTGGACCTAATTCGCGCATATCGCCTAAGATAAGCGCTTTGGGCGAGACAGACATTGTGGAGAAATTGTCTAAAGCGACTTTCATACTGCTCGGATTTGCGTTGTAAGCATCGATGATCAGTTCATTGTTTTCAGTCTTTTTCAGTTGTGAACGGTTGTTGGTCGGCTCGTAAGCGGCAATGGCACGGCTTATGCGTTCTGCCGGAATCTTGAAGAAACGGCCTACCGCAACGGCTGCCAGGACATTGTCCAGATTGTAACTGCCGATCAGATGGGTTTCCACCGTGTGGATTTTACCCTGCTGTTTCCATTCGAAAGTCAGATAAGGATTGCTACTGACTACGCATCCCCAGGCAAAAGCGGTCTCATCGGAACCGTATGTGACCTGCTCGATTCCTTTGGCGATATCTGTCAGGTATTGATTGTCTTGGTTAATGAATATTTTCCCCTTCGTACGGCGCATATAGTCGTATAATTCACCTTTCGTTTTGATCACACCCCCGAAAGAACCAAAACCTTCCAGATGGGCACGTCCGACATTGGTGATAATCCCGTAGTTCGGTTGTGTGATGTCTACCAACTCTTTGATATCGCCCGGATGGCTGGCACCCATTTCGATCACAGCCATTTCATGGTCATGCGTCAGTCGGAGTAAGGTGAGAGGTACGCCGATATGGTTGTTCAGGTTGCCTTCGGTGTAGAGAAGGTTGTATTTGGTAGACAGGACGGAGGCCAGCAGTTCCTTTGTCGTTGTCTTTCCGTTTGTTCCGGTGATACCGATAATCGGACAGCCGAGCACTTTACGGTGGCGGTGTGCTAATTGCTGCAAGGTTGTTAGTACATTGTCCACAAGGATCGTACGTTCTCCGATAAAATAATCAGGATTGTCGATTACGGCATATATGCAACCAGAAGCCAGCGCCTTTTTTGCATATTGGTTACCGTCGAATTTATCCCCTTTCAAGGCAAAGAAAATCGAACCGCGAGGACAGTTGCGGCTGTCGGTTGTCACTTTCGGATTGTGTATAAACAATTCATATAGTTCAGGAATAGTCATAGTCTTTTTTCCTTTATAATTTCTATGAGAGTTATTTCACGCAAATGTAGTGATTTAATGTATTTACCTTTATCTTTGTCGGAAAGAAAAAAAAGGAATGTTACATAAAACGCTCAATATTAAAGGAACACTTACCTCGCTTGATACTCCGCTGGTGATGGGGATTCTGAATGTCACTCCCGACTCTTTTTATGCCGACAGCCGGAAACAGACGGAGGCTGCTATTGAAGAACGCATACAGGCAATCTTATCCGAGGGAGGACAGATTATCGACCTCGGAGGCTATTCTTCCCGCCCAGATGCAGCAGAGGTCCCACCGGAAGAAGAGATGGAACGTCTGGCTTTTGCCTTGAAAATACTGAATACGCATTATTCGGATGTGGCCTTATCTGTCGATACATTCCGGGCGGATGTGGCTCGTCGTTGTGTCGAAGAATACGGCGTCGCGATAATCAATGATATTTCGGGAGGAGAGTTGGACGCTGAGATGTTTGAGACGGTTGCCCGTTTGCATGTACCTTATATAATGATGCATATGCGCGGAACTCCCCAGACGATGCGACAACATACTGATTATGCGGACCTGATGGAGGAGATTATGCTCTATTTCGCGAGGAAAGTCCGGCAGCTCCGTTTATTAGGAGTGAACGATATTATACTGGACCCCGGTTTCGGTTTCAGCAAGACAGTGGATCAGAATTATACATTGATGAGTCATTTGTGCGAGTTCAAAGAATTTGGTTTACCTCTGCTCGTCGGTGTTTCCCGTAAGAGCATGATCTATAAATACCTGGGCGGAACACCTGCCGACAGCTTGAACGGGACGACTGTCCTGAACACGATCGCTTTGTTGAATGGGGCGGATATTCTTCGTGTCCACGACGTAAAAGCCGCAGTAGAAGCAGTCAAAATCGTCTCAAAAACTTTCAACTTTCAACTTTCAACTTTCAACTGTTAATATTATGTGGATGAACTTCGGAATAAAAGACCTGATTGATGTCTTATTGGTAGCCTTCTTCTTGTATCAGACGTATAAGCTGATGAAGAATTCTGGTACTTTGGCTATCTTTAGTGGAGTAGTGTCGTTTATTATTGTTTGGATTCTGGTTTCCCAGGTGTTGGAGATGCGCCTGATGGGAGCGATACTCGACAAGTTTATCAGTGTCGGTTTCCTTGTCTTGGTGATCTTGTTTCAGGATGAGATACGCCGTTTTCTGGTGGCGCTCGGTTCGCACAGAGGATGGAAGTTCCTGGGAAAAATATTTTCGAAAAAGAACCACGACAAAGAGAACGAAGGGAAGTTTATTGCCCCGGTTGTCCTGGCTTGCATGAATATGGCGAAGAAAAAGACGGGGGCGCTGATCTGTATTCAGCAAGATGTCGATCTGACCGTTTATGAGCATACTGGTGAAATGTTCAACGCTGATGTCAATGCCCGTCTGATCGAGAATATCTTCTTTAAGAACAGCCCTTTGCATGATGGAGCCATGATCATTGCGGACAACCGTATCAAGGCTGCCGGCTGTATTCTTCCGGTAGCCCAGAACGCCAATCTGCCGAAAGATATGGGGTTGCGTCATCGTTCCGGTCTAGGAATGTCACTCGAAACGGATGCGCTGGTAATCATCGTTTCGGAAGAACGTGGGAAGATATCGGTTGCTCATAATGGCAAAATAGAAGTGAACGTTACGGCGGAAGATTTACAACAAATCCTGTCAGGGGAGAAGGAAGTAACAAATTATTGTTAAATGTTCTGAAACTGATAGGTCCGCATGTAAATCTTTTACTGATTTTGCAAACTCTATATTGCATTTTGCCTACTTTTGTACCCGATTATCGTGATATCTAACTAACAATATAATAAAAACAGATCTTCCGCTATGGACTTAATGCAAGAGATTATTGCACGCGCTAAAGCAAACAAACAGCGTATCGTTCTTCCTGAAGGAACAGAAGAAAGAACATTGAAAGCTGCCGACCGTTTAGTGGCCGACGAAGTTGCAGACATTATCCTGATTGGCAACCCCGCTGAAATCAACAGCTTGGCTGCTCAGTACGGGTTGAACCACATTGGACAAGCTACTATTATTGATCCGAAGAATCACGAAAAGAAAGCCGTTTACGCAGACCTGCTTTTCCAGTTGCGCCAGAAAAAGGGTATGACTCCCGAAAAGGCAGCTGTTTTAGTAGAAGATCCTTTGTTTCTTGCCTGCCTGATGATTAAATCCGGCGATGCCGACGGTGAAATCGCAGGTGCACAGAACACGACCGGTAACGTGTTGCGTCCTGCTTTGCAGATTATCAAGACTGCTCCGGGTATGAGTTGCGTTTCGGGCGCATTCCTGATGTTCACAAAAACTCCTCAGTATGGTAAGGAAGGTATTCTGGTATTTGCCGACTGTGCCGTAATGCCGAATCCGACAGCACCCGAACTGGCAAGTATCGCTATCGCTACGGCTGCTACAGCCCGTGATATCGTAGGAATGGAACCGCGTGTCGCCATGTTGAGCTTCTCTACGAAAGGTAGTGCTTCTCACGAGATGGTCGATAAGGTTGTCGAAGCTACCCGTCTGGCAAAAGAAATGGCTCCTGACCTGAAGGTTGACGGAGAATTGCAGGCCGATGCCGCTTTGGTGGAAAAGGTCGCTTCATTGAAAGCTCCGGGCAGCGATGTCGCCGGACAGGCTAACGTTTTGGTATTCCCGACTCTGGAGGTGGGCAATATCGCTTATAAGCTGGTTCAGCGTTTAGGTGGTGCAGAAGCTGTAGGTCCTATCCTGCAGGGTATGGCTGCTCCGGTTAATGACCTGTCCCGCGGTTGCTCTGTTGACGATATCTATAAGATGGTTGCGATTGCATGCAACCAGTCAATCGGTCTGAAGGCGAATAAATAATTTGATTTATGATTTATAATTTATCATCGTCACATAAATCATAAATCATAAATCCTGAAGTCTCAACTTATAAATCATTGAAATCATGAAAGTATTAGTATTAAACTGCGGTAGCAGTTCGATTAAATATAAATTGTTCGATATGACATCCGGCGAAGTGATGGCACAGGGTGGTATCGAAAAGATCGGTCTGCCGGGTGCATTCCTGAAGCTGACTGACAAGGACGGTAAGAAAGTCGTTCTGGAAAAAGAAATTCCCGGCCACAAGGAAGGTATCGAATTTATTTTGAGCATTCTGACTGACAAGACATACGGTTGCATCAAGGAATATAACGAAATTGATGCTGTCGGCCACCGCGTGGTACATGGTGGTGAAAAGTTTGCTTCCAGCGTGAAGATCGACCAAGATGTGATCAACAAGGTAGTCGAATGTTCTGATCTGGCTCCGCTGCATAACCCGGCTAACCTGAAGGGTATCGATGCGATGGAAGCGCTGATTCCGGGTATTCCCCAGGTGGCTGTGTTCGATACGGCTTTCCACCAGACAATGCCGGCTAAGGCTTATATGTATGGTTTGCCCTACGAGATGTATACGAAATACGGTGTACGCCGCTACGGTTTCCACGGGACAAGTCATCGCTATGTTTCCCGTCGTGCTTGCGAAATCCTGGGCGTTCCTTATGAAGAACAGAAGATTATTACGGCCCATGTAGGCAACGGTGGTTCCATCGCTGCCGTAGACCACGGCAAATGTGTTGATACTTCTATGGGGCTGACTCCGGTTGAAGGTCTGCTGATGGGTACTCGTTGCGGCGATGTAGATGCCGGCGCTCTTTCTTTCATTATGGATAAGGAAGGGTTGGATGGCCATGGCTTGTCGGATTTGATCAATAAGAAGAGTGGTGTTGCCGGTTTGGTAGGCGGTTCTTCCGACATGCGTGATTTGGAAAATGCGGTAGCTGCGGGAGACGAACGAGCTATTATGACATTGGACGTTTATAACTATCGTATCAAGAAATATATCGGTGCTTATGCTGCTGCTATGGGCGGTTGCGATATCTTGGTATGGACCGGCGGTGTCGGTGAAAACCAGTGGGCGACACGTCGTGTCGTTTGTGAGAACATGGAATACATGGGGATGAAGATCGACGTTGAAAAGAACGAAGGTATGCGTGGTGAAGAAATGGTTATCAGCACGCCGGACAGCAAGGTCACGATCATCGTGGTACCGACAGACGAGGAATACATGATCGCTGCCGATACAATGGATATATTAGGTAAATAATAATTATTCTAATCCTCACAGCTTACAAAACATTAGGATTAGTGTTTAGACTGCCCCGACACCGGTTGGGGCGGTCTTTTTTTATGCCTGTCTACAACGGATTACGGGTTATTTGTTTATCTTTGGCAGAGTTCTTAATCAATTGGTTAACCATTTTAATTCAGTATCATACCATGAAATGTTGTAAGTTTTTAATTCTTTTATTCCTCTCGGCACTGTTGCTGCCGGAATATGTAAAAGGACAGCAGTCAATCTCTGTCGATGATTATCCGCTCATAGGGGCACAGGTCTTTATCGAACCCGGCCAGACGGAAGAAGAAACCGAAGGATGGTTCCGGACGATGCGTGACAACGGCATGTCGGTTTGCCGCATTCGTATGTTCGAGTCGTATATGCGTAAACCGGGAGGTTGGGACTTTTCTCTTTTCGACCGTGCTTTCCGTTTGGCGGAGAAGTATGATATCAAGATTATCGGGACTTTCTTCCCGCTAACGGAAAAGACGGATATCGGTGGGTGGAAATTCCCTGAAAGCCGCGCACAACTGAATTCGTTTGCCGAATATATCAAGCAAATGACCACTCACTTCAAACAGTTCAAGTCTTTGTATGCCTGGGTGCTGATTAACGAACCGGGCGGCGGTCTGAAAGATAACGAATTTTCACGCCAGATGCGCAAGGAATGGAACAGGCAGTATCCGCAGCCGGAATATCTGGAAAATGGCTATCCGGTATTGGTCGATTTGCAGGATAAGCGCTTTATGAACTATATGACTACTTGGATGTTGAACTGGATCGCATCCGAAGTGCGCAAGCATGATAAGAATATCCACCTACATGTAAACAACCATGCTATTTTTTCTAATATCGCCGAGTATAATTTCCCGGAATGGCGCCGCTTCTTGAATAGCTTGGGCGGATCGGCACATGCAAGTTGGCATTTTACCCTTTTTCCGCGTGAAGAATACAGCCTGGCCATGTCGGCTGATTGCGAGCTATTGTTGTCCGGTGCAGGAAACTTGCCCTGGTTCATGACGGAACTGCAAGGTGGTAATAATACCTATAGCGGTGGCCGTGCCATGTGTCCGACAAAGGAGGAGATCACGCAATGGCTCTGGATCGTCATGGGGACAGAGGGAAAAGGCGGTATCTTCTGGTCGCTTAATCCGCGTGCTTCGGGTATCGAGTCGGGTGAATGGGCGTTGCTTGATTTCCAGCATCAGCCTACCGATCGTGTCACTGCGGTAGCAGAGGTTGGTAATTGCCTGAAGCGACATAAACCGCTTTTCTCGGAGGCAAAGAAACTTGATCCAGGAATCAGCATTGTCTATATCCGTGAATCTCTTTGGACGGAAACAGTCGTGTCGCAAGGTACGTCTGCTGCTCAGGATGGTCGTGCCATGTGTATGACAAATATGTTAGGATATTTCAAAGCTTTGTCGGAAAGAGGTATTACCCCCAACCTGAAAGCCTTTGAGGAATATGATTTCAGCCGTCCGGATTATACGGGACAGACGATTATCCTGGCTCATCAGATTGCAGTCCCTCTTTCCTATGTTCCATTATTGGAGTCTTTTGTCCGCAAAGGAGGCAAACTGATTGTGGATGGAATGACGGGTTTCTATGATGGGGACGTACACAACCAGATGTTGACAGGTTTCTCTCTGAAAAATCTTTTCGGGGGCTGTATATCCGAATTTAAACGAATTAATACTCCCTGTCTGTACCGCTTGAAGGGCTATGAACAGCCTGTGCCGGGATACGGCTGGAAAGGTCTGATCCGTCCCGATAAAGGTGCTGAAACGCTCAGTAGGGGAGGAGAACTGTCATTAGCTTCCCGTTTTGCCTTTGGAAAAGGAGAGGTGGTCTGGGTTCCGGGACTGTTGGGTAGCGGTGCTTGGCAAGGAGATGGTGCTCCGCTTGCCGGGTGGGTTTGCCGGGAATGCAATACTGATCGTTTGCCTTATTTTTTCCAAACCTATCATAGAGACGTCCTTATGAAGCTTTCGGAAACGAAAGAGGCCTATATGGCTGTCGTTGTAAACAAGTCGGGTACACTACAAACTATTGCTTTGAAGACGGATGGGAAAAAGCGTCCATCGGAAGTTCTCTTTGCCGATAAGGGAGGAGTTGTAAATGGTGATATTCTGACTGTTCATCCGGAGGAGACATTGGTGGTCTGCTGGAAAAAATAATATTGGGATGTCTCTGCCGGTTTGATTCCTGTCCAGCGAAATATAGCTCCCTTCCCATAAAAAATGGCTCCTGTGCCGGATTGTGTGCGTTCGGTTTCGCTGGGTAGTTACTCCGTCTCGAACTGCTCCATATACAGGGTTTCCCCGTCCCAGACGATATAGGAGAAGTATTGCATCCAGTCACCCGCAATCAACAGCCGCGCAGAACGCGAAAGCATCAGGTCGAGCATGATATGGCGGTGCCCGAAGATAAAGAAGTTGATATCCGGGTGCGTCTTGAGGTATTCTTTTGCAAAGAGAACCATATATTCGTGGTCTTCACCCTGGTATTCGGCAGCTTCCCTTGTCTTATGTTTTTTTAGTCCGCTTTTGCGACTACTGAGCGACCAGCCGAGAGCGAAGCCGAATGTCCAGCGGGGATGGATACCTGCATACAGCCATTGGCAGAAACGATTGCGGAAAAGGGTGCGGAGGAAACGGAATGCTCGGCTTCGATAGTCTACCTCGTCGCCATGCCCAAGGAAGAACCGTTTGCCTAAAAGGTCTATGGTAAGCACATCCCGGTGGATGACCGCACCTATCTCTTTTGTCAGGTAGTCGAACATCCAGATGTCGTGATTGCCGATAAAGATATGGATTTCCACCCCGTTGTCGGATAGTTCCGCCAACTTGCCGAGGAAACGGACGAATCCTTTCGGTACGACGTATCTATATTCATACCAATAGTCGAACATATCCCCTAAGAAATAAATCGCCATTGCCTCGTCTTTGATGCTGTCCAGCCAGCGTACCAGTCTCTTTTCAATGGCAAGCGGGTCTTTATGGAAACGGGCGCCCAAATGGGCGTCCGATGCAAAATATATTTTTTTTCGAAGGGAATCCATGTCTCTATAAAAAACCTAATTCAAGTTTGGCTTCTTCGGACATCATGTCCTTATCCCATTCAGGCTCGAACACGAGGTTTACTTCCACATTGTTCACGCCGTCGACAGACTCTATTTTCATCCGGACATCTTCCAGAATGAAATCGGCGGCAGGACAGTTGGGTGCGGTGAGGGTCATGTCGATGCGGACGTTCTTCTCATCGTCCACCTCTATATTATAGATCAGGCCAAGATCGTAGACGTTCACCGGGATTTCCGGGTCGTATACGGTTTTAAGCATGGCGACAATAGCTTCTTCTGTTTGGAGGAATTCGTTGTTCATATTTCTTTAATTTGAATGCAAACGTACGAATTAATTGACAATTGACAATTGACAATTGACAATTAATAACAGGAAAGGATGAGTTCTGTTCTGTAACCAATAGCTTTGCGATGGCTAATGCATAGGGTTATCCTTCGTAAAGCATAGCTTTATCTTATAGGGTTCCCTCGTCCGAATAGCTGTAGTAACTGCCATCTGTCAGAACAATATGATCCAGCAATTGCATGTCGAGCAAGCGGGCGGCATCGCGGAGGTGTTGTGTCAGATGGTTGTCTTGCTGGCTGGGGCGGATGTTTCCCGAAGGATGGTTATGGCAAAGTATAATGCCTGTTGCAAGAGCGTTGATCGCAGCTTTCAGGATGATACGCAGGTCTGCAGAGGTCTCGCTTGTCCCGCCCTGACTGATTTTGACTTTTTCGATGACAAAAGAAGAACGGTTTGTCAGTGCGATCCATAGCTCTTCGTGGGGAAGATCGCAGAGCAAGGGATGAAAGAGGCGGTAGGCGTCGTCACTCGTACGGAGGGCAGGCCGCTGGATGGGGATGCTGTTGCCACGCCGTTTCCCAAGTTCGAGAGCTGCATTGATAGTGATCGCTTTCGCTTCTCCTATACCTCTGAATTTGATAATCAAATCTTTGATGGAAAGTTTGGCTAAGGCATTCAGGTTGTTGTCGACGGAACTTAATATGCGTTGCGATAGTTGGACAGCGGTTTCCTGGCTGTTGCCGGAGCCGATCAGGATGGCCAGTAATTCGGCATCGCTAAGGGATGCAATACCTTTCAATAACATTTTCTCGCGTGGGCGGTCTTCTTCTGCCCATTCTTTTATTTTCATAGAAAGAGAGTTTTGGATGATTTATGATTTATGATTTATACGTTGACAAGATAAATCATAAATCATAAATCATAAATTTTACCGGATACGTCCTACATAAGAGCCGTCCTGTGTATTGATTTCGATGATCTCACCTTCTTCAATGAACAACGGAACGCGTACTTCGGCACCTGATTCTACTGTTGCAGGTTTCAAAGTGTTGGTTGCTGTGTCGCCTTTGATGCCCGGCTCCGTATAAGTTACTTTCAACTGTACTTTTACAGGCATATCTGCGAACAGGACAGTTTCTGTTGAAGCATCTGAAACAACTTCTACAATCTGGCCTTCGATCATGAAGTCCACACCGTTGATCAGGTTTTTGTCGATGATGATATCGTCAAAAGTTTCCTGATTCATGAAGTGATAGTGTTCACCTTCCTGATATGTATATTGGTATGGGCGACGTTCTACGCGTACGTCTTCCAGCTTTTCACCGATATTGAAACGACGTTCGATCTGACCGCCTTTGACAACGTCTTTCAGGGTTGTACGCATAATCGTATTACCTTTTCCCGGTTTTACGTGAAGAAAATCGACGCAGAAATAGAGTTTACCGTCCAGACGGATACATGTTCCTTTCTTGATGTCCTGTGAATTAATCATACTAATGTGCTTTATATTATATTGTTAATTTATCTCGTGATGGATTTCGGGTGCAAAAGTAGTGTTTTCCTCTTAAAGTAACAATAAACTTCTGCATTTTTATTTGGAAATAGGTTGCAAATCAGTTTGATAAGCAGAGGATATACAACGGCAAAATACGGAGGGGTGTCAAAATCCCCTTGTCCCCGCGGTTGACGCGGGGCCGCAAAAGAGCAAGCCTTATCAATCAGATGTTTATATGACTGGCTTTAATGCGATCCCGCGTCAAGCGCGGAAACAGATAGTTTTGACACCTCGACAGGGAAGCTAAAAGAGCGAAATAATAAAGCTGATAACCGGAACGAGGATAGCCGTCATGATCCCCATCAAGCCGATGGCAAGTCCGCTCAAAGCCCCTTCCACCGCACCGATCTGGATGGCAACGGAAGTGCCTACCCCGTGCGAAGAGGCACCCAACGCCAATCCTTTGGCTATACGGCTTTCAATGCCTAAGATTTTCATCACGAACGGTCCGACAATGCTACCGAAGATTCCGACTGCCACAACGATGACGGCTGTCAGGGAAGGAATGCCGCCGGATTTTTCAGCAATGCCCATTGCGATCGGTGTTGTGACCGACTTCGGCTCGAGCGTGGCGACTAACGCGGCATCTGCTCCCATCAGTTCGCCGATCGCTATAACGCTGACAATCCCGACAATTGCTCCGACAAAGACGGACGTCAGGATCGAAATCACATTTCCTTTCAGGTATTGGATCTGCTCATACAGTACATATCCTAACGCTACGACCGACGGCCCCAACAGGAAATGGATGAGGTGACTGCCTTTCTGAAACGATTCGTATTCGATATCCATCGCTTTCAGAACAACTATAATGACTAATATGGAGGTGATAAGAGGATGCAGCAGACTGATACGTGTCTTTCTGTATAAAGCCAAAGAAGCCAGATAAGTGCCGATTACCAAAGTCAGCGAAAATACTTCCGATTGTGCCAGGTTATTCATTACTGTCTGTCTCCTTTCCTAATTTTTGCTGGATGAGTGCCACGCTGGCAATTACGAGTAGGGTACTGACAACGGAGGCTGTTACGATCACCACCCAATACTGGGAGATGATGCCGAGCGAGTTCATCAATCCCACACCCGCAGGTAGGAAAAACAGCCCCATGTTTTCGGTCAGAAGCGTGGAGAGCTTCTTCACTTTGTTAGGTTTGACTATCTTGAATGCCAGCGCCAGGAATAACAACACCATTCCAATTACGCTACCCGGGATAAACCCGTCGATAAAATAACTGATAAACTCTCCTGTAAAATAGAAGAAGAGGATGTAAAATGCTTCTATTAGCATATTCTTACTGTCTTTTAGATAACCGCTGCAAAGATAACATCTTTGCAAGAAATATGTTCTACAACATATAATATTTAACTATCCGGCCAGTGCAGACGTAATGAACATGTAGATCATCATACCGATAATGTCGTTTGTAATCGTGATAAACGGCCCGGTAGCCAAAGCGGGATCGATCTTTAGTTTATCGAGTGTCATGGGGACCAATGTTCCAAAGATACTGGCGAACATCACGACTGCAAACAGGCTTAAGGAAACCGAAGCGGTGATGCCTCTGTCGCCTAACATAAAAAAATTATAGATAAATACGACTAAACTAATGATGCTGGCATTGATCAGCGAAACGACAGACTCTTTCAATATCTGAGGCAGAATGTTCCCTTCCTTCAAACTGTTGTTGGCCAAGCCTTGTACTACGATGGCGGAAGACTGGATACCGACATTTCCGCCTGTTCCCCCAATCAGCGGGATAAACAGTGCCATCTTGGGGTTAACGGCAAAATTTCCTTCGAAATTACCTAAGATCAGGGAGTTCCCGATACCGCCTATCATACCGATCAGGAGCCAGGGAAGGCGGGCGGCTGTTTGGGTGAAGACGTTATCCGAAGTTTCCACATCCTGCGAGATACCGGATGCCAATTGGTAGTCACGTTCGTGCTGTTCGCGTACTTCGTCCATGACGTCGTCGATGGTGATACGTCCGACAAGACGCCCGATACTGTCGATAACCGGCAGGGCGACCAGGTCATATTTCTCGATTGTCTCGGTCACCTCTTCGATACTGTCGCTGTCGCGGACGGAGATCGGGTCTTTCTTCATCACATGCTTGATCTTCGAGACGGAAGGATTGGTGATCAACTTCTGCAAGGGGAGAACTCCACGTAGGCGCTCGTCGTCGTCGACTACATAGACGTAATAGATTTCATCCATGTCTTCGGCCTGCTTGCGCATTTCGTCGATACATTTGGGCATACTCCAATTTTCGTTCACCACGATCATTTCGGTCCCCATCAAACCACCGGCGGTGTCTTCGTCGTATTTCAGCAGGTCGACGATATCACCCGCCTGCTCTACGTCTTCGATGTGCGAAAGAATTTCTTCCTGGGTATCTTCGTCCAACTCACGCATCAGATCAACCGCGTCGTCGGTCTCCATATTGTCCACGAAGCGTTTGGCAATCAGTTCGTTCGGGAGTTCCTTCAGCAACTTGTGACGGTCTTCTTCGTCCAGCTCCATCAAGACATCCGCTGCCTTTTCGCCATCCATCAGCAGATAGAGGTAGATCGCCTCTTGAAGATTTAGTTCCTGGTACAGTTCGGCTATGTCCGCCGGATATAGTTCGTCCAGTATCTCCTTGATCTTTGCGTCATCCTTCTCTGTGATGATGTCTTTCAGATTGTCTATATAATCTTTCGTCAGTTCAATCATTTTGGGAGAATTTATAATTTATGATTTGTGATTTATGAAACAATACAAGCTCCATAAGTCATAAATCATAAATCTGAAATCATAAATCGTTTAAGTTCCGCTCTGTTATCAGTGTCAGTTCCACGAACTGTTCTACGGATAACTGTTCCGGTCGTTTGTCGAAAATCGGGAGCGGATAATCGGGACAATCCTTTCCTAACAGCGGTTTCATGGAGTTACGCAATGTCTTGCGGCGTTGGTTGAACGAGGTTTTGACAACCGTCTTGAAAAGCTTCTCGTCGCATCCCAATGATTTCCGGTTATTACGTACCATCCGTATCACCGCGCTCTTGACCTTTGGAGGTGGATCGAATACTTTTTCGCTGACCGTAAACAGATATTCCACTTCATACCATGCTTGCAGCAGTACGCTCAGGATACCGTATGTCTTGCTGCCCGGACCGGCGGCAAGGCGCTCGGCCACCTCTTTCTGTATCATGCCTGAACAACAGGGAATATGTTCCTTGTAGTCGAGCACTTTGAAAAATATCTGGCTGGATATGTTATAAGGATAATTACCGATCACGCAAAACTGGTCCGGAAACAGCTTGCTAAGATCCAGACGTAGAAAGTCTTCTGCCAGAATCTTGCCTTCCAAGGCAGGGAAGTTCTGTTCCAGGTAATCGACCGATTCCATATCCAGTTCCACTACTGTCAGATCATGCCCTTTTTCCAGTAAGAATTGGGTGAGGACGCCCATACCAGGGCCGATTTCCAATACAGGCAACTGCTTGTAATCGGACAATGTATCTGCAATACGCTCAGCTATTTGCAGATCTTTCAGGAAATGTTGTCCTAATGCTTTCTTTGGCTTAACTAATCTCATCCACTTCTTTGGTGTAATGTGTTCGTATTTAAATATAATGCTTATCTTTGCAGGCGTACAAAAATACAACAAATAATTTAAAGTCATCTACGCATAATGGATTTTAAAGCAATTCTACGCACGTTTCTCAAGATAATTCTCCCGCTTGCTTTCGGTTGTTTACTTCTCTGGTATCTGTACAGTAAGATGGATATCGGCGAGATCTGGAATGTGATTCGTAAGGGGGTTCGCTATGAGATCATTCTTTTTTCCCTTCTGTTCGGTTTGGGAGCCAATATTATCCGGGGATTGCGTTGGGGGTTGCTGATCCGTTCGTTAGGTGATAAGGTGAAGACCGGCAACGTGATTTATGCCGTGCTGGGGAATTATGCCGTGAACCTTGTGTTGCCTCGTGTCGGTGAGGTCTGGCGTTGCGGGATGATAACCAAATATGACAAAATACCATTTACCCGCCTATTGGGGACACTGCTCGTCGACCGTGTGAGCGATACCATCATGGTCGGACTGATCACAATGTCCATCATTATCTTCAATTTTGATTTCTTCCGCAGCTTCTTTGCGAAGAACCCGGCGTTGCTGGATGGCTTCCAGTCTATGTTCAACTCGATATGGATTTACGTGGCCGGTGTAATTTTTATTGCCGGAATTTGGTTTATATTCACATATATGAGTAACTTTACGCTGGTCAAGAAAGCAAAGTCGATGTTGCAGAACGTCTGGGACGGAATGAAGAGCATCTGGCTGATGAAGCGTAAAGGTCTTTTCGTGATTCAAACCCTGTTGATCTGGACAGGATATTTCCTGTATTTCTACATCACTTTCTATGCTTTCGATTTTACCCGTGATTTGGGTGTAACGGTCGGTCTGATCGCTTTTACGATGAGTAGTATCGCTGTGGCAGTACCCGTGCAGGGGGGAATTGGTCCGTGGCATTTTATGGTGATCGCCACTTTGATGTGCTTCGGAGTAAAAGAAACCGATGCTGCGGCTTTTGCTCTGGTGGTGCATACGGTGCAAACTGCCTGGCTCGGAATTACGGGACTGTTTGGTGTGGTGGCGCTACCTTTTGTAAACAAAGGAATTGACAATGGACAATTGACAATTGACAATTAAATGCCCGGTTGTCCATTCGATATATAACATTAATTATTAACCTAATTGTCAATTGTTCATTGATTAAGTTGTCAATTGTCAATTAAAACGCAGTTTTATTTATGTCCGCAGAAATCAAAAATCTTTCTCCGCAGCCAGTTTGGGGTTATTTCTATGACCTTACGCAAATCCCTCGTCCAACCGGACATATGGAGGCTGTAACCCGTTTTATGGTAGCTTTTGGTAAAGGATTGGGATTGGAAACTTTGCAGGACGAAGTGGGAAACGTTTTGATTCGTAAACCGGCTTCTCCGGGAATGGAAGGACACAAAACCGTGACCATGCAGTCTCACCTCGATATGGTTCCGCAGAAGAACTCTTCGGTAAAACATGATTTTCTAACCGATCCGATCGATGCTTATATAGATGGAGATTGGGTGAAAGCACGCGAAACGACATTGGGGGCTGATAACGGTATGGGTGCTGCTTTTGCTATGGCTGTCCTGGCGGACAAGACATTGACGCACGGTCCTCTGGAAGCTCTTTTTACCATTAACGAAGAAGTGGGAATGGATGGCGCAGTCGGTTTGAAGCCGGGTTTCCTGAAAGGGGAAATCCTGTTGAACTGTGATTCGGAGGAAGAAGGCGAGTTGTTTGTCGGTTGTGCCGGTGGCGCCGATCTGAATGTCTCCATGCAATTTAAGGAAGATACTTATATTCCGGAGGGCGATGTTGCCGTGAAAATCAGCCTGACCGGCTTGAAAGGCGGCCACTCTGGTGTGGATATTCATTTGGGACGTGCGAATGCGAATAAGCTGATGTTCCGTTTCTTGAAAGAGGCCGTACGCGATTATGGGGCTCGTCTGTCATCTGTCGACGGCGGTTCGTTGCGCAACGCTATCCCGCGTGAAGCTTTTGCCGTAATAACAATTCCTGGAGATAATGTGGAAGCTCTTTGGGAGCTTGTGTCCGATTATCAGGAAATGTACCGCTACGAATATAAGGGCATTGAACACAATATTAATTTTACGGCCGAAATGACCGATATGCCGGCAACTCTGATTCCGGAAGAGATTCAGGATGATCTGATCAATGCGATAGAAGGTTGCCAGAACGGTGTGATCAGTATGCTGGTCGATTTTCCGGGCACGGTCGAATCGTCTACAAACTTGGCAATCGTCAAGTCCTCGAACGAAATGATCGAGATTCAGATTTTGGTTCGCAGTTCGTCCGAGAGCCGCAAGGAAGCTGTTTGTTCGAGTTTGGAAAGTATTTTCTCTCTAGCCGGGGCGAAGGTGGAATATTCGGATGGTTACGGCGGATGGCAGCCGAATATCGATTCGCCGATCCTGAAAATCATGCAGCAAGCTTATTTGGATTTGTACGGAAAGAAGCCGGAGGCAAAGGTTATGCATGCCGGTCTGGAATGCGGTATCATCCAGGAATCCTACCCCGATATGGACATGATCTCTATCGGTCCGGACTTGCAGCATCCGCATTCTCCTGACGAGCGTGTAAGCATTCCGTCTGTTGCTCGTACGTGGGACTTTATTGTTACGACGCTTGCGAGAATCTGATTCGTATATAGTGAGGAGTTGTCAAAAAGGGTTGTAAGCTGTCGGGCTTACAGCCCTTTTTGATATGGCTCCTTCATATTTTTGTAAGAGGTATCTGTATATCCTGATTGCTTTGTTTGTCTTTGTAACCGCTGTAACTGTTACGGGTGTAATAAAAGAGTCCTCAAATATGGACAATGGAGCCTGTTTTTAGGGCAAATATTCGTTTCGAAAAATAAGGAAAAGAGGGCTGTTTTGAGCGGTTTTCTGTAAAAAGGTATATTTGGGCACTTTGGCGATTTTCGTAATAGATTGATTGATAGCAATGTGCTAATTTATATAATGTACACGTAAAAGGGCTTTTTTAGGGGGTAATCTAGGTATAGATACGGATATAAAATACTGATTTTTAGGAAGATATTAAGCGCATGAGAAATGACTAATGAAAACGTACGTTTTTTTTCGCCATTTTTTCAGCTACAAAAATACATATACTTTTTGAACCTGCAATTCTTTCTTCAAAGATTTTTCTTTTTCTATATTCTTTCTTATCAATCAGATAGCTTAGCAAGTACGAAAAACCACTTTTTTATCACGAACCGTTGAAAACCTCCTCCAAAAATGACTAAAAAAACGTACGTTTTCATTAGTCATTTTATAGGATGATCCCAAGAAGGGACTTATAGAACTGAATTTCATTATATATAGTATTATTAATTAAATTATTAGATTATGAACAAAAAGTTTTCTACTCTTTTGGCTACACTCCTTGTAGCCGGTGGAATGTCTTCTGCTTCAGCGGCTGTAACTTCGCCTTCAACGAGTACTCCGATTACGAAGATTGAGACAACAAAAGCTTATCAATTGTATGGAGGGCTTGACCAATTATTGGTTATGACCAAGAATGCTAATGGACAGTACAATGTAGAGTTTCTTCCTGCTAATCAAGTTAATGATTTGGCTTCTTCTTTATGGACGATTAGCTATGTGACTAATCCTGTAGGAGGTCCAGATTTTACTTTGGTTAACAAGGCTACTGGTTGTCCCTTGTCTGTTAATCTGAAAGATTTGACGGTTACTCCTGATGATATTAAAGTAGGTGGTAATATCAGTTCTTGGAAATGGTATCCGGCAGTAACAAAAAGTACTGGTTTTACCTATAATGATAATATGGCATTGAAGTCATATTTCACTACTGACTCAGTTGCTTATCTGACTTATTCTGGAAATACGGTAAAAGCTGCTAAAGCACATGCAAATGATTTGGCTTCAATAGGTGGTCAATTGACACTTGCGCCGTATAGTGCTGCAGCTTACGTTCTTTCTGCTAAAGAATTGAATACTAAGATAGGAACAGATCCTGAAGGTCAATCTTTCAAGCTGTCTGCAACTCCGGAATTAAAGATTGGAACAAACAGTTCTTTAGGTAATATTTTTACTAAAAATACATTGCGTGCTTGGAATCAAGCTGCTGTAACAAACGAAACGAATTTTGACTTGCATAGTGGTTTTTCAAACTGGAATTCAACTTCAGGCTATGTTTGGTTGCAGGTTATTGATGGAAAGGGAGATGATAAACCTTGTGAGGATACCTATATAATGGCTGATACTGCTTATATCGATGGTCTTCATGTTAATAATCAGGATTTTGTGCAATTTACAGATACTACTCGTGCAATAAAAGATATTGCTAATGGAGAAGATTATCTTAAAAGCTTCCAGCCTGGTCGTAACGGAAATTCATCTTTGTTCAAGTTTACTTACTATCCTACGGAAGATAGTTTAGCTATCGATGTATTAGAATATAATAAGAAAGCGGCAACTGCTACTTCTTATTTAGGTAAAACAACGGTTTGGACAGATGTTAAAACATTAGAAAATAGCGTTATTTTAAATCAATTGACCACTGCGAATGAATTGACTCTTGCGGCTGTTCCAACAGGTGTTTCTCGTAACATCAAGTTCACTTTGGGCGAAGGTACAACTAACCGTACATCTAAAGACAATGGTGTTTATGTAATTAAAAACAAGAAAGGTCAATATTTGGCAGTTCCTATTTACAACACGAAGTTATCAGGTTGGAGTGCTGCTGAATGGGTGACTGTTGATGCAGACGCACAAGATGTAATGCGTATGCCGGCTTACCAGTGGGTTGCTGTTAAGAATGATTCCATGACAGTTGACACGAAGAAGATTTCTTCTATGACAATTACAAACCGTGAGTTTGCTGGTACTGCTCAATCTATCCAGTTGCGTCAGAATCCGGGTGCTGAATACTTGTTTACACAAGAAATTATTGTTCCGGGTGACTCTTTGATTGTTGAAGCTGTACCTGCTTCTGTTATTGCCAACAAAGAATTAGGTTACTTGAACTTGGAAGATGCTGAATTGGCTGTTATGACTTATAACTTCAATTATTTGCATTCTTATGCAGATGATAAGTTCATCGGTATGATGGAAGATTCAGTTTTGAATGTGAAAGATGGCAAGTATGCATTCTTTATGAAAGAATCAAAAGAAGCAAACTATGGTTTCACTTCTCCGTATGTTGCCGGTTTAAAACAATTAACCCGTGTTATTTACACTCCGTATGTAAAGACTGCTAACGGTGATCGTTATATTACAATTGATGCTGAAAAACGCTACAGAATGACTTATGATGAAGCGGAAGCACAGAAGTTCTATCTGAAAGAAAACAACTTCTACAAACCGGCATCTAAGGAAGCTGCACAGCCGTACTACGCATTTATTAATGTAACAGAAACAGCTGATTCTACAAAGATGGGTTCTGCAGATCAGGATCTGAACGTAATCTTGAGAGATCAGGTATTGAATGAAACTCGTACTTCTGCATTTGCAGTAGTTCCGAACGATGCTCCTCTGTATCGCCGTTTCAATACAGAACTGGAAGGTGCTGTTGAAGGACAGGAAGATGCGACGAAGATCTTGAAGTTCAAAGAATTCTATCGTGGTGAATACTTGATGGATGAAAATAATAAAAAATTCCAGGATGAAGTTGTTAACTATGTAGGTATTGAACGTGCAGATAAAGCTACAGGTTTATCATTCTATGTGGATACAGTTGTAGTGAAAGGTACAGCAGGTCACGAACAGAAACCGCAGTATTTCGTATATGTTGACAGAGTAGTTGTTGATCCGGTTCCGGGTAAGGAATGTCAGGAAGGTGATAATCATGTTGATGCCAACGGCGATCCGACAGATGCTGCACATTGCGTTCATGCAACTCCTTCTAAAGCAGGTTTCACTGTTGCTAAATACATGGTTAGCTTCGCAGACTCATTAAGCGCAAAAGATGCTGACAAACTGTATAAGTTTGGTGAATACACTCGCGTAGGTTTCGTGAAAGGTTTGCATATCGGCGACAGCCTGTATATCTTGACAAATGGCTTCGAAAATATGGAAGCAAGCAAGTTGGATACTGCTGCTATTCGTGCTAACTACAAGGCTACAAGCAATGAGTTCAATATTATCGATTTGAAAGCAGAACATACAGACGCTCATCATAACTATACTTGGTCGTTCCGTTACACAAATCCGGAAGCTGCAGCTGCAGTTGATGAAGATGCTCGTCGTTTCTTGATCGAATCTGATAAGAAAGATGCAGATAATGATATTGCTCCGTCTAAGGCTGCATGGTTGAAGAGCCAGAATGGTTGCTTAGTATTGTCTGATGCTGCTACTTCAACATTCGAAAATGCTAAGACAGGTGGTGACAACGCTCTTATCTTCAATATCGAAGTAGGTTCAGAAAATGATCTGGCAACAGACAACGAAGAAATCGCAACTTCTGAAGTAACAGTTATCGCTGGTGCAGGTCAGGTAACAATCGCTAATGCTGCCGGTAAGAAGGTTGTTGTTTCTAACATCCTTGGCCAGACAGTAGCTAACACAGTTATCACTTCTGACAATGCTGTAATTGCTGCTCCTCAGGGTGTAGTTGTAGTAGCTGTTGAAGGCGAAGAAGCTGTTAAGGCTATCGTTAAGTAATAATAGAAAATTCATCATCAGGTAGGGATACGGGCAATCGTATCTCTGCTCTGAAAAAGAATAAGATTTTATAAATCAAATAATTCTAAATTTTACCGTGCAGCTTTCAAGCTAATTATCCCGTGATGGGTGAACAGGCGGTAATATTAATACTAAAGTAAATAATTAAAAAAAGTTCATCTGCCATTATCCCTGTGAAGAGAAAAGGCAGACACAAAATGAAGCCTCTCCGGTAGCAATATCGGGGAGGCTTTTGTTAAAAAGAGCATTGATTCTGTATGTTTTCTGGGCAACCGCACCAAAAATTGCTATCCAAGACCATCTCTTCTTTCTCTATAAAAATTTGCAAACCAACCATCATACTATCATGGCTGGTTGTTAGCTGTTGTTTCACAATATGTTAAAGCATGATAGTAGTTGTTTTCTACTATCATTCTACCATCATGCATCTATCATGCTTTTTATTTAATAGTTTATTTATGTAACCGATAATGAGCTGTTTATATTTATATAGGCCAAAATGACTATCGACAGAAACGAGATTATTTGACACAAAAAACGCTCTTTTCGCCGGATAAGATGCAAAAACAAGGCATAAAAGTGTCCTCAGCATGGCAGATAAACATCCCCACATCCCCGGAAGAGCTTCGCGCAGACCCGGATCTGCACCTCTTCCACACCCGGATGTCCGTGGCTCTTACACCTGGGGCTCAAGCAGCTATTCAAGCTGTTTTTGGCAAAAGAAAAGCTTGTCTTGATGAAAAATGAAGCTATTTTAACCTGTTTTGCACCTATTCCCGGACGGTCTCTGTTTTTATTGTATAATTGACATACAGTATGTTATCGTTTTTCACTATGATGGTTATGATAGATGAATAATAGTGCAAAATGGTAACTATCATGCTGTAACGAGTTGTTTTAAAGTAATATACGGGCGATTATGATAGTATGATGGTTGGTTTTGCAAGAACATTTATATAGTCATCGTCCGTATCGGTGGCGAAAACAGATGGACGCTTTATGAAAAGAGCGTGTTCTATTTTTCTATTCCCAAAGAAAAAAATTGTACTTTTGTGAGCTACATTAATAAAGATTGAACAATGGCTAACGATGAAATGAAACAAATCTGGAAAGTACCTGAGCCGACTCTTAGGAGGTTGCCGTGGTATCTTGCCTTTTTGAAACTGATGAAAGGAAGAGGAGAGACTTTCGTATCATCTACTCAGATTGCCAAAGAAATTAATGTGGACCCCAGTCAGGTGGCGAAAGACCTCTCCTTTGTGAATATTTCAGGGAAGACACGTGTCGGCTATGAGATCGGTACGCTGGTGGACGTGTTGGAAGATTTCTTGGGTTTTACGGCGCAGCATAAAGCATTCCTGTTCGGTGTCGGTAGCTTGGGAGCCGCCTTGTTACAGGATTCCGGTCTGAAACAATATGGATTGGAGATTGTAGGAGGCTTCGATGTCCGTCGCGAACTTGCCGGAACTGAGATCAACGGAATACCGGTCTACCACATGGATGATTTTCCTGCCAAGCAGAAGGAATACGGAGCGACGATCGGAGTGATTACCGTCCCTGTCGATAAGGCGCAGGAAGTGACCGAACTGATTATCGCCGGAGGGATCAAGGCTTTGTGGAACTTTACCCCGTTCCGTATCCGTGTGCCGGAAGATATCGTGGTGCAAAATACCTCTATGTATGCCCACCTTGCCGTGATGTTCAACCGCTTGAATTCAATCAATCACTGACATATGAAAATAATAGCCGTAGGAATGAATTATGCTGCCCACAATAAAGAGCTGCATCATTCGTTAGAATTATCGGAGCCTACTATCTTTATGAAGTCCGACTCTTCGTTGCTGAAGGACGGCAAACCGTTCTTCATTCCTGATTTCTCTTCGGAGATCCATTACGAAACGGAGATCGTCGTGAAGATAGACCGGCTGGGAAAAAACATTGCCGAACGTTTTGCCCATCGTTACTATAACGAGGTGACGGTAGGGATTGATTTTACAGCTCGCGATTTGCAAAACAAGCTGCGTGCGCAAGGTCTGCCCTGGGAAATCAGCAAGGCGTTCGATAATTCGGCTGTTCTTGGGACATTCGTCCCGCTGGAACGTGTGGGAGATGTGAACCGCCTCCCTTTCCATCTGGATATTAACGGAAAGACCGTCCAGGAGGGAAATACACAGGATATGCTTTTCCCGGTCGACAAGATCATTGCCTATGTGAGCCGTTTCTTTACGTTGAAGATAGGCGATCTGATCTATACCGGAACCCCGGTAGGCGTGGGGCCGGTCAAGATAGACGACCACTTGCAGGGATATATCGGCGAGCAGAAGCTGCTGGATTTCTTTGTGAGATAACACGGAAAAAGAACGTATGAAGAGAATCTTATGTGCCTTGCTGTTTGTATTCGGTCTGCTCGCTTCTGCTTGGGCGGATGGTAGCCGATATGCCTCCGAGTCGGTATTGAGCTCTGGGAAATGGGTGAAGATACAGGTGGCGGAAGATGGTATTTACAAACTGACGGCTACCGATCTGAAGAAGATGGGCTTTTCCAATCTGGACAAAGTCGCTGTCTATGGTTATGGAGGCTGGCCTTTGGATGAAGATTTCTCTACTACTTATATTGATGATGTTCCAGAAGTAGCCGTGTGGAGAAATGCGGACTATCTGCTATTTTATGGGAAGGGACCACGTAAATGGGAATATTCTTCTTCTGATAAGTCTTTTATCCACACCAATAATCCCTATTCCAATTACGGATATTATTTCGTGACCGAGAAAGAAACGGCCGGACGCACGATGGAAAAGGCTGTATCCGCTGATGGAGCCACCCTGCAAGTGACGACTTTCGATGATTATGTTCTGCACGAGGAAGAGTTGGTATCGGTGAACAGTTCCGGGCGTGAACTGTATGGAGAATCGTTTACATCTACTTTATCTCGTGATTTCACGATATCGGTTCCGGGCATTACGGATGACGAGGGAAAAGCTACCCTGTCTTTTATCTCCCGGGGCAACGGAACGATCACGATGAATGTCGATGGAAATTCTGTAATATCCGGTTCTGTGTCTGTTCCGTCGGATGAATACGAAGTGGCACGGGAACTGTATCGCGAAAGAGCTTGGACTGCTGATAAAGGTGAGACTGTGAAGGTTAATATAGGATACAGCACGACCGGACATAAGAATGTACACTTGAACTATTTCCGCCTTCAGATGAAGAGGCAATTGAAAGTATATGATCCTTATACATTCTTCCGCAGCCTCTCGGCAAGAGGCAATGCTTCCCGTTTTGTGATTCAGGGAGCCGATGCCGGTACGCTGGTTTTTGATGTGACTGACGGTGTAAATCCGCAGCAGATGGAAACGTCTCTGAACGGGACAGAGTTGTCTTTTTCGATTCCTGCTTCCACTTCCTTGAGGGAGTTTGTCGCTGTAAAACCTTCGCAGATTAAAGCTCCCGTGACGGTCGGCGAGGTAACGAATCAGAACCTGCATGCTTTGCCACAGCAAGATATGATCATTATTGCCCAGCCTAATTTCACCACGCAAGCGGAACGTTTGGCGGAAGCGCATCGGACAAAGGATAACCTGACGGTCCGAGTGGTGACGCCAGAATCAATTTATAACGAGTTTTCCAGCGGTACACCGGATGCAACTGCTTATCGCCGTTTTATGAAGATGTTCTACGACCGGCAGACTTCGGAAGCTGATGCTCCTAAATATTTACTGCTGTTCGGCGATGGCTCGTTTGACAACCGTAAATTGACTTCCGCCTGGAAATCGGTGGATATGAGCAATATGCTGCTGACGTATCAGACGGAAAACTCATTAAGTAGTCAATCGTATGTGATTGATGACTATTTCGGATTTCTGGATGATGCGGATAATAAGAAATCCCTTCAAAATAAAAAGCTATGTCTGGGGATCGGACGTTTTCCTATCAGGACTGTGGAGCAGGCGACTCAGATGGTGGATAAGGTAATCTCTTATATGGAAAATAAAAATACAGGGTCGTGGAAAAACAATCTGTGTTTTATGGCTGATGATGGTAGCAATACGGATGGATTTATGACTGAGCATATGGAGTTTGCTGATCAGCTGGCAGGTTATGTCGAAAGTGAACATCCTGAGTTTTTGGTGAATAAGCTGTATTATGATGCCTATAAAAAAGACATGGCAGCAGGAACTTATCCGGATGTAAGGAGTGGCTTGCAAAAACTTCTAAAAGACGGACTTCTATTGTTTAATTATACCGGACATGGAGGGACAACGGCTTTAAGCGATGAGAAAGTGTTAACACAAACAGATATCAACCAGTTTACTTATACTCATCTGCCGGTATGGGTGACGGCTACCTGCGATTTTACGCGATTCGATGACTTGAATACGTCTGCCGGAGAAGATGTCTTTCTGAATAAAAGCAGTGGAGGCATTGCGCTGTTTACGACTGTCCGTGTCGCTTATTCCAGACCTAATTTCCCGATCAACGACAATGTTATCCGTAATTTGTTTGAAAGAAATAATGGGCGTCGTCGTACGCTGGGAGAAGTGATGCAAGCAACGAAAAATACTTTGTCGTCCGTTTACAAACTTGGTTTCTGTTTGATCGGAGACCCTGCTGTAAAAATGGCTTATCCAGAATTTGGAATGAAAGTGACGACCGTAAACGGACAAGCGGTAGATGAAAATTCAATCTCTTTCAAAGCTTTGGAAAAGATTACTGTCGAAGGAGAGGTGTTGGATGCTTCCGGACAGTTGGTAACTGATTTTACTGGTATAGTAAACCCGACTGTAAAAGATAGCAAGGTGACTGTCACTTGCTTGAAGAACAGCAATAAAGATGACACTCCGGCTTTCACCTTCACCGACTATCCGAATACGATTTTTATAGGGAATGACTCCGTGCGCAACGGAAAGTTCAGCTTTACTTTTACGGTTCCGAAGGATATTTCCTATTCCAATTTGCAAGGGAAAATGAACCTGTATGCCGTTGATACGGAAAATGGTCATGAGGCACAGGGTAATTTCGACAATTTTATTGTCGGAGGAACTTCCGACACGGCGGAAACCGATACGATCGGTCCGGAAATCCGTGCCCTTTACCTGAATGATACGACATTTGTAGATGGCGGTCAGGTGAACACGACTCCCTATTTTGTTGCCGAATTATGGGATAAGAGTGGAGTGAATATCACGGGAAGCAGTGTCGGGCATGACATGATGCTGGTAATAGACGAATCGACTGTCCTGAGTTATAACCTGAACAGTTATTACGAACTGCTTCCGGGCGAAGAGGGGGCTGGTATCGTGAAGTTTCCGATCCCGGCACTTGAGCCGGGCAAACATACAGCGGAGTTCTGGGTATGGGATATCCAGAATAACTCGACCGTGCGGACATTCACCTTCGAGGTGGTTGAGGGATTGAAACCGTTCCTGTTCGATGTGATCGCAACGCCGGGTATCGCCCGCGAGCAGGTGACCTTCCATCTTATGCACAACCGTCCCGAAAGCCGTATGCGGGTGGGTATCATGGTTTATGATCTGGCAGGACGCCAGCTTTGGAAACATGAAGAAAGCGGAACGTCCGGCCTGTTCGAAAACTATACAGTTTCCTGGGATCTGACATGTGGCGGTGCCCGTATGCGTCCCGGTGTCTATATCTACCGGGCAGCCATCAGCACCGATAATTCCAAAGACGCGACAAAAGCAAGGAAGTTCATCATTTTAGGCGAATAGGAAGGAGCGCATGAACTCCATCGTGTTTATCGTTGCAGTCAGAACAAAGAAACCGATAATGATCCAGTCCAGTATCCGGTACATGCGGACCGGCAATCGCGTGTATAGCCAGCCCAGCAGGATCGGGACTGCAAACATCCAATGTCCGCCGAACAAGATCGCTTCGTTCATCCCGTAGCGGATGATAAAGTGGATCACGAAATCGATACTCAGGTACATAAGCAACAGTTGTACATATTTGTTTTTCAGGTTGAGCAAAGCCGAGGCTGTGACTAAGAACAACAGAAACATGATTACGGCATTGTTCCAACTGTGCAGGTATTCGCTGGGCCGTAATACGACCTCTTTTCCGACTAACTGTTGTGTGAGAGGTGTGCTTATAATCGTGTTGCCCCAGAAATCGACCAATGCTTGTTTACCGAATGTCTCGTCATGGATAAAATACTGTCCGAGTTGCCCGGTCGTTTCGATAGGAGACGGGCCTTCCGGGTTGAACAGTTTCGCTTTGAGGGTATAAAAGCCCATGATGACAGCTACGCAAATGACAAATGGCAACATTACTTTGATCCCCGTCCGTATTTTACGCCAGAACGGTGCTTTATTCAGGAACAGGGCCATTGCCGGTTTGGCTGCGTTGGTGATTGTTATTCCTCCACAGAGGAAAGAGAGGAAGAGAATAGTCCGCCCTTTTATATATCCGGTCAGCTTGTATTCCCTGGAAAGCATTAATAGTGAGAAGACGAGCAGGAAAAAGGAGAACGGATAAGATTCTGTGGTGAATGATAGGACAACGGTTGTGAAGAAGCATCCCGTGAACCCTGTCAGCAACAGTGCCCGCCTGGAAGAAATCTGGACAATCTGTTTCAGGTAACGATAAATCAGGACCAGTCCGCCGGTTATCAACAGGTTCATCAGCATCAGGCAAATAATACCGGAAGTTTTCTCTTTGAACAGGGTTGTCAACAGGATTATCAACAAGGTTTTCAACAAATGAAAAATACCGAAGAAGGGATGGCTGATGTCAAACGCTCCTCCGCGCGTGTGGAGATGGAATAGATTGTCATACCCTAAGTAACTTCCTGCTCCCCCGTTGGGCACATCTATCAGTTCCGTATGAAAGAGCATCCGGTACCCGATATACCCGTAAAGAATGAAGAAGAAAAGGAAAAGTCCGGTTTCTATCAGGGTCGGTGGAAATAACGTGCGCTTAGTCTCTCTCCACTCGATCCGGAGAGCGCGAAACAGAATAGACAGGCAGGATGGCATCATATATATGTTTATTTATTGTTGAATGGTTTATAATGGGGAACATCTGCAAGGGCAAGCAGTTCTTTGTCACCGGAACTGTCACCATATACATGCAGCGTCTCGGAGGCGAAATCCGGATATAGCTGACGGAGCCTGCGTACCTTCTCGCTCCCTTTACAGTTGGGCGTGGAAAACCGACCGGTCAAAATCTGTCCCCTGATTTCCAGTCCAGTCCCTTCTACGAGCCGGATTCCTATTGTTTGTGCCCAGGGACGTATCCAGTCTGGCACGGACGCGCTGATGATGGCGATCTTGTTGCCTTCTTCCTGATGCCTCCGTATCTCTTTCAGGGCCGCAGGATAGACGAAAGCCGATATGCGGGAGGCATATTTGAGGCAAGCCTGATGAAAATCCTCTGTCTTCATCCCTTGCAGGAAAGAGGAGATCACAAGTTCTTTGGCCCGGTGTGTGGAAAGAATGCCTGTTAAAGCTGCTCCTTTCAGCAGGATAATCCAGGGAAGTCGCAGAAGGAAAGCTTTCCGTCCACAAGCCTGAATCAGGAAATCCGGCAGTGAGTCGCGGGAAATGATAGTACCGTCGAAGTCGAATATTGCGATTGCCATATCAATAAATCAGTAAAGCGAATACGATAAACCAGCCGGCCACTGTCAGTTGCAAAGTACGGTCCTGCAACAGGATATCGGTCGGATTGCAGTTGCTCTTTTCCACCAAGATGATTTGCAGGTAGCGCATGATGCCTGCCAGTACGAAAGGGACCGTAGCATACAAGTATTCGCTGCTCCTCGACGTTACTTCGGGCGAAAGCGTATATAATATGTAAGTCACGGCTATGATGGAAGAGAGAAACGACAGGATCACGTTCAGGTAGTCGATCGTATATCCGGTAATATTCTTACGTGAAATCTGTCCGGTCTCCATGAAATTACGCAAATCGTCCCGGCGCTTGGCAAAGGCGAGAAACAGGGAGAGGATGAATGTCATGATAATCAGCCAGTGCGAAAGTTCTATCTCCCCGGCGACAGCTCCCGCTTCAAGCCGGATGATGAAACCGCAGGCGACAATCATGGCATCTATGATCTGCATCTGTTTGAGATAAAGCGTATATGCTAAGTTCAGGAGGACATATCCTCCTGACAACAACCAGATCTGGTTGTTACTTGTATGCATGAAACAGAAACATAATGCACTCGTCCCATATAGCAAAAATAGGAAGACAAAGGCTACCATCGGCGAAACCTTCCGGGAGGCAATCGGCCGGAATCGTTTGACCGGATGCAGGCGGTCTTCACCCGCGTCCATCAAATCGTTGAAAACGTATACGCCGCTGGTAAGCAGACAGAAACCGGTAAACAGGATGGCAACATTCCATAACCTGTCTACGTCTCCTATCTCCTGTGCAAAAAACATGGGAAGAAACAAGATGATGTTTTTTACCCACTGGGAGGGGCGCATCAGAAGAAATAATGCTTTAACTTTGCCTGTCGATTGTATATCTTTCATACTCAAAAGACAAAAGTAGGAATTTTATTTGAGCATACAATAAAGTTCGGATTATTCAGTTTATAATGCAGTAGGAGCGGTTCATGAACCGCCCGTACTTCGTTGATAGGTAAATCGGAAAATAATTTAAGAATAGACATATGATAAGTAAATTCAGAATCGGTGTACTCGTTATAATACTTAACTTCTTCGCTTCGGTTGCGACGACTTGGGGACAAGTGGAGAACCCTTCTTTGCTCCAAATGGCGGTTCCTTCGCTGAACATCGCTCCGGATGCACGAGGAGGCGGTATGGGAGACATGGGAGCGGCAACTTTGCCGGACATCAATTCGCAGTATTGGAATGCGGCCAAATATGCTTTTATGGGAAGTAAGGCGGGAGTCAGTTTGTCTTATACTCCGTGGTTGCGTAAATTGGTCAACGATGTGGCTTTGGTGAACATGACCGGTTACTACAAATTAGGGAATAGTGATTTACAGGCTATCAGCGCATCTTTGCGTTATTTTTCATTAGGAGAAGTAAATATATGGGAGAATATCGGGGATGTTCCCTATGGTTTGAACCCGTATGAGATGGCGTTCGACGTGGCTTACAGCCGTAAGTTGTCCGAGTCCTATTCGATGGCGGTAACCTTGCGTTACATCCGTTCGGATATGGGAACAGACCAGAATGAAGAGAGCAATGCGGGCAATGCTTTTGCAGCCGATATCTCCGGTTACCTGGAAAAGTATGTGCTGATGGGCAATGCCGAGGCATTGTGGAGCTTTGGTTTCAACCTGTCCAATATCGGGAGTAAGATCTCGTATGACGGAGGAAATACGAACCAGTACCTTCCGGCCAAGTTGACTTTGGGAACAGGGCTGCTTTATCCGATTGACGACTACAACCAGATCGGTGTTTATTTGGACCTGAACAAATACATGGTTCCGTATGCTCCGCAAAAGAAAGATGGAGAGACTGATGCCGACTTTCAAGCGCGTGAGGATGACTATAAGTCGTGGTCGAGTATTTCCGGTATGTTGAAGTCTTTTACCGATTCACCTAACGGCTTGCTGAAAGAGATCATGGTTTCGGTCGGAGCCGAGTATAGTTATAATGAACAATTTTTTGTTCGCGGTGGTTATTTTTACGAGAATGCGAATGTCGGTAACCGTAAGTACTTTTCTGTAGGTGCCGGTTTCCGTATGAGCGTGTTCCAGCTGGATGCCGCTTATCTGATCAGTACGGTTCCGCAGAACCCGTTGGACCAGACACTTCGTTTCTCCCTGTCTTTTGATATGGATGGAATTAAGAACTTGTTCAGATGAAAGTTGAAAGTTAAAAATTGAAAGTGATGAAAGTACGGGTTGGGTTTGGATATGATGTGCATGCACTGGTTCCGGAACGAGATTTATGGCTGGGCGGAGTGAAAATAGAGCATACGATGGGCTTGCAAGGGCACAGCGATGCAGATGTCTTGATTCATGCTATCTGCGACGCTTTGTTGGGGGCTGCCAATATGCGTGATATCGGTTATCATTTCCCCGATACGGCAGGAGAATATAAGGACATCGACAGCAAGATCCTGTTGTTCGATACGATGGAACTGCTTCGTGATGCCGGATATACATTGGGTAATATAGATGCGACTGTCGCTGCCGAACGTCCGAAGCTGAATCCTCATATCCCCGAAATGAAACGGGTGATGGCCGATGTCCTCCAGGTGGATGTAGAAGATATCTCCATCAAGGCGACAACAACCGAGAAGTTAGGCTTTACCGGACGGCAGGAAGGAATAGCTGCGTATGCAACGGTACTGATACAGAAATAGCCTTCCTCTTCCAGTTCTTTCTCTCAAATATTTTCAGGTGTTTCCCTTGGGTGAAAATTTATTTTCATGCAAGGGAAAATTTATTTTCACCGGCATGAAACAAAAGTTCCCCTTGCATGAAACTGAAATTCTCCTTGTATGGAACAAAGTGAAATTAACCACTCATCTTGTTTTTCCCGCCGTTAATTTGTAGATTTGACCCCATAAAGATGGAATGAAATATGAAGAGTAACGACTGGAAGGACCGTCTGGGAGTCATGTATTCTACGAACCCGGATTTTCAATATAATACAGGAAACGAAGAGGAAGAAGAAACGCTTCCGAAAGAGAAGCAGCAGTTGCGCATCGCTTTGGATAAGCGGAACCGGGGCGGCAAGGCCGTGACATTGGTAACCGGCTTCCGGGGAACGACCAGCGATCTGGAAGCACTTGGGAAGTTCTTGAAAGTGAAATGCGGTGTCGGCGGCTCGGCCAAAGATGGAGAAATCATCGTACAGGGCGACCTGCGTCCTAAAGTGCTGGAAATATTGCAAAAAGAAGGCTATGTCAAAAGCCGCATAATCTGATTGTATGCTGACTGTCTACAGAGCTTCCGCTGGAGCCGGGAAGACGCATAAGCTGACCGGTGAATATCTGACCTTGCTATTTACGGGGCCGGGCGCTTTTCGCCGTATCCTTGCCGTGACCTTTACGAATAAGGCGACGGACGAGATGAAGACCCGTATCGTCGATGAACTGTATAATTTGGCTTCCAGCAGGAAATCGGATTATGTGGAATTGCTGACGTCCACCTATTCGTTGACAGAAGACCAGGTGCGGAAGCAGGCAGCCAAAATATTGATCGATATCCTGCATGATTATTCCGCTTTCAATATCAGTACGATTGACCGCTTTTTCCAGCAGACCATGCGTGCCTTTACACGTGAGATCGGTTTGCAGGGTGGTTATGGGATCGAGATGGACCAGGAGTTGGTGCTCACGACGGCAATCGATAATCTGTTGTCGGATCTCGAAAAGCCTGAAAGCAAGGACTTGTTAGGCTGGCTGCTCCGGTTTGCGGAAGATAAGATAGAGAACGGAGGGGAATGGAACCTCCGTAAAGATATTATGGCCCTGAGCCGGGAGGTCTTCAAAGAGAGCTATAAGGCCTTCAGTGAAGCGGTAGGCCGGGATATAGAAGACAAGAAAGCGTTGGATGACTATAAGAACGAGCTGTACGGCATCATCCGTTCGGTGGAATCATCCGCTAAGGAGCTGGGAGAACGTGGCCTGGCAATCCTGAATAAGTACGGACTCAAAGTCACTGATTTTAAAGGGGGCAGTCGTTCGCCTCTGACGCTTCTCGACCGTCTGGTGCAAGGAGAGATGAAAGAACCGTCCGCAACTTTTATCGGTCTGGCGGATAACCTGGACGGCTGTTTCACGAAAACGGTTTCGCTCGGTACCCGGCAGATCATCGGATGTGCTTTCGAGGATGGCTTGAACGATTGTATCAAAGGGATTATTTCCCTGTTCAATAATCTGACCGCTTATAATACCGCCCGTGAAATTGTCCGTTATTATTATACCTTGGGGATTCTGACCGATGTGTCCCGCCAGATAGCCGCCTACCGGGAAGAAAAAAATGTGATGTTGATTGCCGACACGACCGAGTTGCTGAATAAGGTGATCGGGGGTAGCGACGCTCCTTTCATTTATGAGAAGACCGGTACGCATGTCGATCACTATATGATAGACGAGTTTCAGGACACCAGCGGAATGCAGTGGAACAACTTCCGTCCGTTGATCGAAGAGAGCCTTGCACATAGCCGGGATAATTTGATCGTAGGAGATGTGAAGCAAAGCATCTATCGTTTCCGTAACTCGGACTGGAAGTTGCTGGACGAACAGGTGCAAGCCGATTTCTCTCCTGAAGTAGTTCATGAAGAGACGCTGAAGGATAACTGGCGCAGTTGCCGGAATATCGTGGAGTTTAACAATGCCCTTTTCACGACGCTTCCGGGTGTCTTACAGACTGTATATAATGAAGCGCTGTCTGTTTCTTCTCTGAGCGAGGAACAGCGTGCGGCGTTTTTCACCAAGATCATGTCCGCCTATGATAAAAGTTTCCAACAAGTTCCTCCTCCTTTCATGCAGAAAGACGGGCATGTGCGGATTGAATTTCTCTCAGGAGATGATGAGAAAGATTGGAAAGAGGAAGCCCTCGGACGTCTGCCCGGCGTGTTGGAGAAATTGCAGGATAACGGATATGTGCTAAAAGACATTGCGATCCTTGTTCGCACCAATCAGGAAGGGGCACAGGTGGCGGATACTTTGCTGGTCTATAAGGAAGAACATCCTTCCGACCGCTACAACTACGATATTATTTCAGATGAAGCTCTGTTTGTCAGTGGTTCGACGGCTGTCCGCTTCATGGTTTCCCTGTTGCGTTACCTGAAGAACCCCGAAGACCGGACGAACGGGCAGATTGCTTTATACTCCTATCAGGTGTTGAAAGGGATATTTGGGGTTGAAGCTCCGGCTTTTCCGCCGGAAGTCATCTCTGTCCTGCAAATCCTTTCCCGTCAGTCTCTCTATGAAATAACGGAAGGTCTGTTCCGCCTTTTTGCCGACGACTTTCCCGAAAATGAGCAGGTTTTTGTCCAGGCTTTCTTGGATATGGTGTCCGAATATACTCAGAAGGAGAGTGCGGACCTGAATCGTTTTCTGAAATGGTGGGATGAGACGGGCTGCCGGAAAACAATTGCCACACCGGACGGACAGAACGCGATCCGTATCCTTACGGTCCATAAGTCGAAGGGGCTGGGTTTTAAAGTCGTAATCATTCCTTTCGGGGATTGGGAGATCGATCATAAGCCGACAAAACCGGTCATCCTCTGGTGTCATCCGGAAGAGAAGCCGTTCGACCGCCTGCACTTAGTTCCCGTGCGCTACGGCCAGTCGTTGGGAAAGACGATTTTTGCAGGTGATTATTTTAAGGAACGATTGCATGCCTTTATTGACAACCTGAATACGTTATATGTCGCTTTCACCCGTTCGAAAGAGGAGTTGATCGTCTTCTCTCCGCGCCCGAAGAAGATAAAGGAAGAAACCGGCGAAGTGGAAAAGATATCGACTTTGACCGACGCTTTGTGGGCCGGTCTGCGTACGGATATGCCCGATACACGGAAGGGAGAGAAACTGATCTCGCTGCCTGCTGCTTTCGATGCCGGGACAGGTGTTTTCGAGTTGGGCGATTGGTGGCATCCGGTTGCAAAGGAAGATAATGGGGATATTCAGGAGATCGGAATGGCACGTCTTAGCTCTATCTCTCCGGACGACCGCTTGCAATTACGCTTGCATGGCAAAGGCTATTTCTTCGATAATGCCCGCCGGAAACATGGGGCTTTGATGCACGAGGTGTTGAGTCGTATCCGTACTCGGAAGGATATTCCGCAGTCGGTCGAACGATACCGTCAGGAAGGGGTGATCGACAGAGAGGAAGCGGCGTCACTTGTCGCTCGTCTCGAAGAGTTGTTGAGCCTGCCGGAAGCCGCCTCTTGGTATGACGGTACGGCTCGTGTGTTGAACGAGGTTGATATTCTGTTCGGAAAAGGGTTGTCCAAACGTCCGGACCGCGTGATGATCACTGGAAACAGTGTGATTGTGATCGACTATAAATTTGGGGAACATACCGACCAACGTTATCACAGCCAGGTAAGGAACTATCTGAAACTGATCCGGCAAATGGGCTATGGAGAGGTTGAAGGTTTCCTTTGGTATGTTGAATTAAACAAAATAGAAGCGGTGAAAGGGTGATATATTTTTGTTATTCGGTAAAAATGAATATTTTTGCAAATTCTTACGATAAATACTCGATTAGATTAAAGAATGAAAGTACATAAAGAAGGAACAGGTCTATTATTAACGCTTTTCACGATATTCTTTGTCGTGGACGTTGCGCTGTATCATACTGTCGGTAGAGGTTGGGTGTTCTATAGCACGACTTTCGTCACCACAGTCCTGTTCTTGTTGGTACTTAACTTTTTCCGTAGCCCGTTCCGTCGTTTTCCGTTCGATTCGGAAGGATTGGTGATCGCCCCTGCCGACGGCACGATCGTGACGATCGAGGAAGTGATGGAGAATGAGATCCTGCACAGGGAATGTTTGCAGATATCCATATTCATGTCCGTTTTCAATGTGCATGCCAACTGGTTTCCGGTGAATGGGACTGTCAAGCATGTGTCACACCAGAAGGGACGTTTTATGGCGGCCTACCTGCCGAAGAGCAGCACGGAGAATGAGCGTTCGGCTGTCGTGATCACGACCCGCGGTGGAGTGGAGGTGCTGGCTCGCCAGATCGCGGGAGCAATGGCACGGCGTATCGTGACTTATGCCAAAGTCGGCGATAAATGCCACGTAGACGAGCAGATGGGCTTCATCAAGTTCGGTTCGCGTGTAGATGTTTACCTGCCTGTCGGGACGGAAGTCCTGGTCGAAATGGATCAGAAGGTTACCGGTAACCAGACTCCGATAGCCCGTTTGGGAAAATAAGAGAAATAAATGAGCATCAAGAATAGTATACCTAATTTTGTTACCTGCTGCAGCCTGATGTCGGGTTGTATCGCTTGTATTATGGCGTTAAGGGGAAACTTGCCGATGGCGACCCTATGGATTGTCATTGCCTCTGTTTTTGATTTCGGTGACGGTTTTGCCGCCCGCTCCCTGCACGCCTATTCTCCGATGGGGAAGGAATTGGACTCACTTTCCGATATGGTAAGTTTTGGTGTCGCTCCCGGAATGATCGTTTATTGGTTGTTGGAGCAGGCATGCATGACGGCTCCTGTTTTGGGAGAGGCGGCTGGTTATGTCCCGTATATGGCTCTGGTGATACCGGTCTTTTCCGGATTGCGCCTTGCCAAATTCAATATCGATGAAAGACAGACGACTTCTTTTATTGGTATGCCTGTCCCGGCCCATGCTCTTTTTTGGGCGTCTATCGGGTATGCGTTTCATTCTGCCGTACCAGTGGACAGCATCGGGTTTATTGCCGGAACAATAGTTGTGGCAATCTTGTTTTCGTCTTTGCTGGTGTCTGAAGTTCCGATGTTCTCATTGAAAGTAAAGTCGTTGGCATGGAAAGGCAATGAGCTTCGCTATATTTTAGTAGCTGGGGCGGTGGTCTTTGTGGCTTTCTTTGGTGTTTTGGGCATTGCCGGAACAATCATTCTCTATATAACCTTGTCTTTTTTTAACAAAAGAAGATAAACAAGAATTCGTATCTTTGTGTTTGTGTAATGAACCAACTAAGTGACGGAATATGTTTAAGTTTTTGTTTGTTATGTTCTTCTTCTTTATCCTGTTAGTTTTTCTAATGGGATTCTCTATCTTGCGTACCTTTAAAAATATCCTGTTCGGAAGCGGAAGTAGTGGAAAGAAGGGTGAACAACGCCGTCAAACAAGCGGTTACTCTTCCAACGCGCGCAGCAACAGCTCTGCACGCGAAGAATATGCCTCGCAGGCCTCCCGTAAAAAGATCTTTGCAAAAGATGAAGGAGAGTATGTGGATTACGAGGAAGTGAAATAAGTTGTTCAGCGCTTGCGCTGAAAGAAGTTGCGCATTTCTTCGGCGCACTCGTTTTCAAGGACCCCTTTTTTGACTGTTGATTTTGGATGTAAGGCTTTCGGTGCGTATTGCTGGAAGCCTCTTTTTTCATCTGTCGCTCCGTAGACGATCTTGCTCAGTTGTGACCATCCGATCGCTCCGGCACACATCACGCATGGTTCTACCGTCACGTAAAGGCTGCATCCGGTCAGGTACTTGGCTCCTAAGACGCCGACTGCCGCTGTTATTGCCAGCATCTCGGCATGGGCAGTCGGATCGTTCAGACGCTCCGTCTGATTGTGGGCGCGGGCTATGATTCGGTTGTTGCATACGATAACGGCGCCGACGGGAACTTCTCCCTCTTCGGCTGCTGCACGGGCTTCTATCAGTGCCTGCTTCATGAAATATTCGTCGTTGAATGGATCGATCATCTTCTCATTTCGTTTTCATTGAAGAGGGTAGGATAGTCCTCTTCCAGGGTTTTAAGTATGTGGGACAGGATTGTTTCGCGGTACCAGCGGGATTTGTTGATGATTTTATACCTGGCAAGATAACGTTCCACAGCCTTCTGCTCATCGTCGTTGAGCATGAAAGTGACCTTGTGCACGCGCGGGTGATTCGGCTGTGGAGATGAATATTTACGTTTCAGTGTCATAGTTTTGCAAATGTAAGGGGGAAAGCGCAAATAAAAAAGAAAAACATTATATTTGTGCAAATTACAAGGAATGGCTAAACGGAACGAAACGGGGAAAGATGGTGAGTCGGTTGCACGTGCTTTTCTGGAAAAGCAGGGTTACAGGATTACTCATACAAACTGGCATTGGCATCATTATGAGCTGGATATCGTAGCAGTCAAGGATACCTGGCTGATAGTCGTAGAGGTGAAAACGCGTTCGGAAGATTACCTTTTAGCTCCGGAAGAGGCAGTCGATGCTCCCAAAATCCGCCGTATCGTGGCGGCAGCCGATGCGTATGTCCGCTTTTTCAATCTCGAACTGCCGGTTCGTTTCGACATTATAACCGTAATCAAAAAAGGGGAGGAGTTTGAAATAGATCATATAGAAGATGCTTTCTATGCTCCTTGCCGCTAATAAAACAGGTAGAGCAGTATGAATATAGAAGAAGCCAGGGAGTATTGCCTGTCGCTGAAGAATGTGACGGAGTGTTTCCCTTTCGATGATGTTTCGCTGGTGTTCAAAGTGGAGGGGAAGATGTTTTTGCTCCTGCCTCTGGATACCGTGGAGCCGTGCGTGTCGCTGAAATGCAGCACTGATTATATCGAAGATCTGCGTGAACGATATACGGCAGTAGAAGGTGCTTGGCATTTTAACAAAAAATACTGGAACACCATCTACCTTGGTCGGGATATGCCGGATAGCGAGATCAAGCACTGGATCCACCATTCTTATCGCGAAGTGATCGCCAAGTTACCGAAGAAAATAAGAGAAGCTTACGAAAATGAATGATAAAAACGAAACTCCAAAGATCATCCGGCTTGCCGAGACGGACTCGACCAATAATTACCTGCGGGAACAATGTGCAAAAGCCAGGTTGCCGGAAGGTAGCCTCGTCATAGCAGATTTTCAAACAGCCGGAAAGGGGCAGGTCGGAAACTCATGGGAGTCGGAAGCCGGGAAGAATTTGATGTTCAGTATTCTTTTATATCCTGATTCCCTTCCTGCGAACCGACAGTTTCTGATTTCCCAAATCGCCTCCCTGAGTGTGAAGGAGACGTTGGAGGGATATACGGATTCCGTCAAGGTGAAATGGCCGAACGATATTTACTGGAAAGACCGTAAGATATGCGGAATGCTGATCGAAAACGATCTGTCCGGGCAGCATCTTTATTGTTCGGTAATTGGTATCGGACTTAATATCAACCAGGAAATATTTCGCAGCGATGCTCCCAACCCTGTATCCCTGACTCAGATTACAGGTAAGGCATATGACCGGGAAGAAGTACTGGCCCGCTTCCTGCGTATCTTCTTTAACTACTATTTCCTATTATTACAGGAGAAAGAGGAAGAAATCCGAACTGCCTATATGGCGGCCTTATATCATGGTGACGGTTATTATTCCTATATCGATGAAAACGGTCCTTTCGAAGCCTGTATCCATGCCATCGAGCCGACCGGTCATCTGATCCTCCAATTGCACGATGGGGATCGGCGAAGATATGCATTCAAGGAGGTGACAACCGTTATTTCCAGATAAGAAGGTATGCAAGACTGAATCCGGCTTGCTGATTAGTATAATTCAGGGCAGTATGTCAGAACTACCTTGTTCCCGCGTCAAGCTGGGGGACAAGTATATTTTGACATACTGCCCTGAATCTTACTATCTTCTTGGTTGGTCTGTCATTGTGAACACCAGGTTTCCGCCATTTATGATATCTTTATGGCTGATTGTAAGACCGGTGACCGGCTTTCCGTTCAATTCCACTGATTTGACGTATTTGTTGGCTTTGGATAAACCTTTGGCTTCGACAGTGAATGTTTTGCCTTCGGGGAGAGACAGAGAAATCTTTTCTATCTGAGGAGCGCCTAAAACATATTCCCCGCTGATCGGGTTGACCGGATAGAAGCCCATAGCCGAGAAGATATACCAGGCGGACATCTGCCCGCAATCGTCGTTGCCGCACAGACCGTCCGGTTTGGCCAGGTAGAAGCGATCGAAGACTTCGCGGATCACCTGCTGCGTTTTTTCCGGATGGCCGGCATAGCTGTAAAGGTACGCTACGTGATGGCTGGGCTCGTTACCGTGTGCATATTGTCCGATCAGTCCGGTTACGTCAGAAACGAAACCGGTGTTCTCGGCTGTGCTTTCGAGGAAGAACAATGAGTCGAGTTTGGTCACGAAAGCCTCATTGCCGCCCATCAGATCGATCAGGCCTTGTACATCGTGTTGTACGTGCCAGGTGTACTGCCAGGAATTGCCCTCCGTGAAATCGCCACCTGAAGAGCTGGCGTGTGAGAGCAGGAAGGAATTGAACGGCGTACGCCAGTTGCCTTTAGAATCTTTTCCTCTCATCAGCTTGAGTTCCGGATCGAAGAGATTCTTATAGAATGCAGCACGTTTGGAGAAATGTTCGTAATCTTCCGTTTTACCTAATGCTTTTGCCATCTGGGCTACACAATAGTCGTCGTAAGCACATTCCAAAGTTTTGGAAACCGATTCGGTGTCGATGATGTCGAACGGGAAGTAACCGTATTTCTCGAATGTTTCCCAGTCGGAGTTGAAATGGCTGACGGTGGCACTCGCTTTGACTGCCTGATAAGCTTCTTCCGCATCGAACCCTTTGAATCCTTTCAGGTAAGCATCCACGATCACCGGAATGGCGTGATTGCCGATCATGCAGAAGTTCTCTTTGCCCCACAAAGCCCAGATCGGCAGGAAACCTTGTATCTTCTGATGATCCAGCATCGTCTGGATCATGGCGTCTACCTTATCCGGATTCAGGATAGTGTATAGCGGATGAGCGGCGCGATAGGTATCCCAAAGTGAGAATGTAGAATAGTATTCGCCTGTCGGAGACGTATGAATATTGTCGTCGATGCCACGATACCGTCCGTCGATGTCGGCAATGTTGTTCGGCTGCATCATCAAGTGATACATGGAGGTGTAGAAACTTGTCTTTTCATCCGTCGTACCTGTAACTTGGGCACGGGAAAGGAGTGCTTGCCACTGGTCGCGTGTGGACTGGTGGACAGCATCGAAATCCCATGCCGGGTTCTCTTTTTGCAGGGATGCGAGCGCTCCGTCGACACTTACGCTTGACATGGCGATTTTCACCTGTACGGCTTCGCCCGGTTTCGTGTCGAATTCGAGTATCAGGCGTTTCGCTTTCTCCCCTTTTTCGGCGGGAAGTTCTTCCCTGAGCGTATAAGGACGGTCGAATTTGATCACATAGAAATAATGGCGTGTCACCCAGGCACGGGTTTGGTTATGCCCGGTGATCGTCTGGTTGTCCGGCATTTCGAGCTCGGCTTCTAAGACATGTGTTTTCAGTGCATCCTTGCTTCCGACCATACCGCGTTGAAGGTCGACCAGCAGACGTGCCGGCCCTTCGTTGTTGTATTTATAGCGATGGAGGGCTGTGTGGGCGGTAGCCGTAATCTCAGCATCAACACCATAGTCGGACAAGGTGACCGCATAATAACCCGGCGATGCTTTCTGGGTGGATTTGTCGTATTCGCTTTTATAAGTATTGTCTTTTATATTGCCGCTGAACGGGAACAGTAGGATGTCGCCCAAGTCCGGACAGCCCGTTCCGTTCAAATGTGTTTGGGCGAAACCTTCGATAAAGTTATCATCGTAATTATATCCCGAACAGTATCTCCAGGAGCCGACACCGGATTCGGGACTCGCCTGTATCAGGCCGAACGGTGCACAAGCACCCGGAAACGTATGTCCGTTGTCCGCATTTCCGATAAAGGGATTAACATACTGGCAATAGTCTTCCTCGACATTGTCCTTTGCCTGAGGTGCAGGGCTGCACGCACTGACCATCCCTAACAGGGACAGTCCGATCACAAGGTCCTTCATGAATTAGAATTTTATATTTGCAATTAAACTTCGTTATTCCATTTTTCCGTCTTTCATCTTGTCCCGAATCTTCAACCGTTTGATCTGCAGGAAACGCAGCAGGCCGATAACAAGAACAGTCGCCGCGATCACCCCGAAATACTGCACATAATCAGGATCGGCTTGTTTGCCCGGCCAGCCAATTATGCTCATAATGATCAGGTAAATCAATAGAACTGCGGTTGTTATGTTTACTTTCTTCATCGGATTTCTCGTATTTAATGTGCAAACTTAGAGAAAAAATATGATTTATGTTTGTCTTTGTTTCTATTTAACGGATAAATGCCGGAAAATCCTGCAAGAAAGATGGACAAGTCGGATTTATGTATATCTTTATCGGCGATTTGATTCTATATGTATGAAAGGTGGATCCGAGATATATTCTTTTAATCAGTTGTTTACTGACTATAAAGGTCGTTTTGTCCATTTTGCCAACACATATGTAGGCGATAGTATGGTTGCAGAAGATATTGCGATCGAAAGCCTGATGTATTATTGGGAAAATAGGGGAAAACTTGCACCTGACTCGAATGTCCCGGCCTATATCCTGACCGTTATCAAACACAAATGTCTGAATTACCTGCAACGTTTGCGTACGCGGGAAGAAATAGTCGAGTATTTGAAGGACTGCGACACTTGGGAATTGAACCTGCGCATCGCCACCCTCGAAGCCTGTAATCCTGAAAAGCTGTTCTCCGACGAGTTGCAGTCGCTTGTCGACAAGGCGTTGGAAACATTACCTGAACAAACACGTGACATTTTTGTCCGCAGCCGCTACAACAACCAAAGCCATAAGGAGATCGCAGCCGCCTTGGGCATCTCGACGAAAACAGTGGAGTTCCACATTACCAAGGCCTTAAAAGTCTTGCGTGTAGCCTTAAAAGATTATTTCCCTTTACTGGCTTTTTTTCCGAGATTCTTTTGCTGATACTTGCCTGTCGGCAATTGTCGGCAAGCCTGCTTATAATTGTCGGCAAGTTTGCTGACAGTTGTCAACAAGCGTGCTGACGGTTGTCGACAGGCGATTACTCGACGGAAAAATCCCGATACTTGGAGAGTAAACTGGAATACTTGGCAGGTAAATTTCAAATACACGGTGTCCGACCAGAATTATTAGCCTACTGTTTTCGCTTTCCTTTGGCTCTGTTTTTTACGTTATGAAAATTTTTTCAAAAAAAGTTTCCTTTTCCGTTAGGGATATTTCCTGCTTATTTGCTTTATAAACAGAAACGGAAAAAATGGAAAAAGAAACACTATATAAATTCTTTGACGGAAAAGCTTCTCGTGAAGAGAAAGAAGCTGTCCGTATCTGGCTGGAATCCTCTCCCGAAAACGAGCAAATGCTTTTCAGAGAACGAGAGTTTTTCGATGCGATGATTCTGTCGGGTAGCACGAAGTCGGCTGGGACGGAAAAGAAATCCCGTCCTTTTTACCGGACTGTCTTGTTCGAAGCCATGAAGATTGCTGCCGTGTTTGCTATTACTGTCGCCTGCGGAACGTATTTCTATAAGTCGGAAATCAGGAAGATAGGAGAGGCAATGAATACGATCAAGGTTCCTGCCGGTCAGCGAGCCAATCTGACTTTGCCGGATGGTACGAACGTCTGGCTGAATGCCCGTTCCGAAATGTGTTATCCTGCTGCCTTTACGGGCAATAAGCGAGAGATAACTCTGGATGGAGAGGCTTATTTCGAGGTGACTCACAATGATGACAAACCTTTTGTTGTTCAGACTAACAAGTGTAATGTCGAGGTACTGGGGACAAAGTTCAACGTGGAAGCATATAGCGACTCTGAGGATTTCTGCACGTCGCTGATGGAAGGTTCGGTACGGGTGTCGGATAAAGGGAATCCGTCGGAGAGCTTGGTCTTGGCACCTAATCAACAGGTTTCTTGGATCAACGGACATTTGCAGTCGAAACCGATTGCGGATTTTGATCCTTTCCGTTGGAAAGAGGGATTAATTTGTTTTAAGAGTATGCATTTTAAGGAGTTGATGTCTCGTTTTGAAAAATGCTACGGTATACATATTATTATAGAGAACCCTAAATTAGCCGATTATATCTGTAGTGGTAAATTCCGGATATCGGACGGTATAGACAAGGCACTGCGTATTCTGCAAAAAGATGCCAAATATACGTTTGAACGGAATAAAGATGAATCGGTCATCTATATAAAGTAATGTCTAATCTTAAAATATAATGCCTATGATAAAGGAGAAAGGTTAACCTTTTATTGAGAAAAATGCCGACAAGTGTCCCCACACTTATCGGCATAGCTTAACACAATTATTTAACTGTATTAATAAACTTTATTTCCAAAGATATGAATAAAAAATCTTTGTCGACGTCTTATTCTGTAAAAAGATCTCGATGTAAACAATTTTTTAGAGTCATGAGAATAACCACTTTGTTATTATTCGTGTTCATTTTCTGCATGCACGCAGAAAACTCCAGTTCTCAGAATGTAAATGTTACGATCAAAAGAAGTAACACCGAACTAGAGAATGTGTTGAACGATATTGAGAAACAAACTGATTATCTGTTTATTTACAACAAGTTTGTGAATGTGGACAGAAAAGTGTCTGTTAATTTGAAGAAAGCCTCTCTGGAGGAAGTCTTGGCAAATCTGTTCGCCGGAACGGATGTGAAATATTCTGTCGATGGTTCATATATATTACTGTCCGCAGGTGGAACGACGACTACAATCCCTTTGTCAGCACAGCAGGGTAAAACGGTTAGTGGTGTGATTACGGATATCAATGGTGAGCCTATTATTGGTGCCAACGTGGTCGAAAAAGGTTCAGAATCAGTCGGAACAGTGACGGATGTCGATGGTAAGTTTACCTTAGCATTGGACAAGCCTACTGCAACGTTAGTCGTGTCTTACATCGGTTATCTGACTAAGGAAGTGCCTGTAGGTAGCCAGTCTGTTTTGAAGATTATCTTATCCGAAGATACCCAGAATTTGGAAGAAGTGGTTGTGATCGGTTACGGTTCGGTAAAGAAAAGCGACTTGACCGGTGCTGTCGGTTCCATTCAAGTTGATAAGGTGCAGGGAATCAGCGTGAAATCCGTAGACCAGATGTTGCAGGGACGTACGTCCGGTTTGTATATGGTGCAGAATTCAGGAATGCCGGGTGCAAGTTCTACTGTCCGTATCCGTGGAGGTAACTCTATTTCTGGTGGTAACGAACCGTTGTATATCATTGATGGTATGCCTGTTTATCCGAGTGCGGATGCAAGCCAGACGGCATTAAGCCCGCTGAACTCGATCCCGACATCGGATATTGAATCGATAGAAGTTCTGAAAGATGCTTCTTCGACAGCTATTTACGGTTCCCGTGGTGCTAACGGTGTTATCATAGTAACAACCAAAAAAGGTAAAAGTGGAAAAACCTCTGTGGCGTTTGACGCCTACTGGGGCATTCAGAATATTTATAAGAAATACGACTTGCTGGATTCCCGCTCATTTGAGAGACTGGCAAATGAGGCATTGGTAAATTCAGGTGGTGCAGCGATTTATGATGAAAGCCTGACTCCTGCTACAACGGATTGGCAGGATTTGACATCCAATAAGAATGCTCTGACGCAAAACTACCAGTTGACTGTTTCTGGCGGTAATGATAAAACGACTTTCTTGACTTCTTTCAATTACTTCGATCAGGAGGGCGTCATCAAAGCATCCGAAATGAAAAAATATGCTTTCCGGGCCAATATCGATCATAAGATTTCTTCAACAATAAATTTAGGGTTGAGTTTGACGATGACGAAGGTTGATAATAACCGTGTCGGAAATTCTGTTTTGCAGTCTCGTTTGACTACGCCGCCGAATTTGCCTGTGATGCAGGATGACGGAAGTTATACGTTTAGTGACAACAATGGTGTCATTACATTCGACAATCCGGTTGGAGTTATAAACGAAAAGGTGGATTGGCATACCAGTTTCCGCTCATTAAACAATGCATTTGTTGAGTGGAATATAATTAAAGGACTGAAGTTCAAATCTTCTTTTGGTATTGATATCGATTATGCCACTAACAAAAGTTATAATCCCCGTTCTGTCTATTCCGGTAGCCAAAAAAGTGGAGAAGCCAAAAAAGTATCTAATAACACTTATACGTGGATTAATGAAAATATCTTGACTTATACGAATACATGGGGTGTACACTCTTTTACGGGTATGGTCGGATATACGCAACAGCAATCGACTTATGATGGTTTTAATGCCGGTTCTTATGGTTTCTTGAATGATAATTTGCAGATGAATAATTTAGGATCGGGTACGACTTATACGGCTCCGGGATCTGAAGTTAAGAAATGGGCTTTGAACTCTTATCTGGCCCGTGTTAACTACACTGTGAATAATAAATACTTATTGACTGCTTCTATTCGTGCAGACGGTTCATCCCGTTTTGGTTCGGACAACCGCTGGGGATATTTCCCTTCTGCGGCTTTGGCATGGAGAGCTTCTGAAGAACCTTTTATTAAAGATTTGAATATCTTTAGTAATTTGAAACCTCGTGTAAGTTTCGGTATCACAGGTAACCAAGATGGAATTGGTACTTATCCGGCGTATGCTTTATTGGGCTCGAATGGTTATGTGGCAGGTGGAGATAAGGTGACTGGCTATTATCCGTCGCAAGTTGCCAATACGAATCTGAAGTGGGAAACAACTTCCCAGTTCGATGCCGGTATCGATTTCGGTTTCTTTAATAATCGTTTGACTGTAGTTATCGATGGTTATTACAAGAAAACCCGTGACTTGCTGTTGAAAGTGAAAGTGCCGGGGTCTTCAGGTTTCTCTTCTGGTCTGAAAAATATTGGAGAAGTCGAAAATAAAGGTTTTGAATTGGCTATCAATGCAACACCGATTGAAGGTGATTTTACTTGGAATACGAGTTTAAACCTTACTTATAACAAGAATAAAGTATTGGATTTGGGTGATGTCTCGTTTATTTATCCAAGCCAGCCGGGCCAGGATGAAACCGGAATACATTTAGGACGTATCATACAGGTCGGACAACCTTTAGGAACGTTCTACGGATATGTGTATGACGGACTTTTCAGTACGACGGATGATATAGCTTCTTCTGCTCAGCCGACCGCTAAACCGGGTGATATTCGCTATAAAGATATTAGCGGTCCGGATGGCGTTCCTGACGGAGTGATCAACGACCTTGACCGTACGATTATCGGTTGTGCACAGCCAAAACTCTTTGGAGGATTCAATAACACATTCTCTTACAAAAATTTTGATTTGAATGTAAATACGATTTTTACGATCGGAAATGATGTTTATAATGGTACGAGAGTTACTATGGAGAATATGCAGGGATCAACAAATATGTTTGCTTCAACAATGAATTATTGGACGCCTGATAATCAAAACGCTCCGTTGCCACGTCCGCTCCGTTCAAAGGCTGTGATGCGTGTTTCCAACCAATATGTGGAAAACGGTTCTTATTTGCGCTTCCAGAATATTACGTTAGGTTATAATGTACCTGCTGAGTTTTTGAACTTTACAAAGTATGTATCGGGATTACGGGTGTATGCGTCTTTGCAGAATTTCTTTACAATAACAAGCTATTCCGGTGATAACCCAGAAGTTAGTAAATATGGTCAAGATAACTTGGGAGCCGGATATGATGCATTCTCTTATCCATTTGCAAAATCTGTATTGTTTGGTTTGAATGTTAAATTCTAAAAGAGTCTAAGTAGTTTATGAAAAAAATAGCATTTATAATATTGAGTTCGCTCATGATGAGCTCATGTACGGATATGGATCTGATACCGGAGTCCAATCTGAGTCCTGAAAACTTCTTTAAATCCGAAGAAGATGCAACTGCTGCTGTCTATGGAACGTATTCAGTTTTTACTGATAATGATATTTATAATCAGTTTTGGGAAGTATTGCAAAGCCAGGGAACTGATGATTGCGAGTGGAGTGGTGGTCGCACAACGACCAACCTGGACAAAAATGCTTTAGATAAATTTGAGTATGATGGAAATACGAATTTGGTTTATTCCGTTTGGATTAAGCACTATGTCGCAGTTAATCGCTCTAATTTCGCAATAGAAAATATTTCGAATATGGGGAACGACCAGATAAAGGATGATGCCAGAAAGAGACTGATTGGGGAAGCTAAATTTTTACGTGCATTAGCCTATTTTAATTTGGTCCGCGTATACGGAGGAGTTCCTTTAGTATTGAAACAAACTACTTCGTTGGATGGTTTGGAAGTTCCCCGGAATACAGTTGACGAGTGTTATGAACAGATTATTTCAGATTTGCAAGAAGCGAAATCTGTTCTTCCTACTATCGATCAACTTCCGGAAGGATACTTAGGACGGGCAACGAAAGGTTCCGCTTCTGCTATGTTGGCAAAGGTGTATTTGACTCGTGAAGATTACCAAAATGTAGTGAAGGAGACATCTGAAGTAATGCAGATGGGTTATAAACTATGGGATAACTATGCTGATAACTTTGATGTGGAAAAAGAAAATGGACAGGAATCTATTTTTGAAATTCAGTTTAAACGGAATACACCGGGTGTGTCTGGTAGTAATTATAACGGATATTACCGTCCTCCTTTCGTAAATATAAACGGATGGGTAGGATATGGTGATGACCCTGTGACCCGTAATCATTATGAATGTTACGAGGAAGGTGATTTGCGTCGGGATATAAATGTTCGTCTTTATACGAAGGAAGAGTATCCGAATATGTCTTCCAACTATGAGTTTCCTTGTTATGTAAATAAATTTCAGGATCCTTCGCCGTTGGCTGTAAGATCTCAAGGAGGGGAAAATAATTATCCGATATTACGTTATTCGGACGTCTATTTAATGCGTGCGGAAGCCTTGAATGCAATTAATACTTCTGATGCAGAGGCGTATGAGTGCTTAAATGTCATACGTCGTAGGGCTTTTGGACTTAATATGAACGAGGCTTCTGCCATTGATATTAAGCCTGGATTGAGTAAAGAAGATTTTTTGGATGTAATTCTTTTGGAACGTCGTAAAGAATTTGCATTTGAAGGACAACGTCGTTTTGACTTGGTACGTACGCATAAGTTGAAGGAAGCCATGATGGCACAGAATCCGACTATTGGTGCTGTGGTAGAGGAAAAACATTATCTGTTGCCTATACCTGTGACAGAATTGGATGCAAATAAGTTATTGGAGCAAACTCCAGGATGGTAAATAAGTATTATTATATGAAGAGAAGAAATTTTATCAGAAACATAAGTTCTTTAGGCTTGGCATCTGTAGCGATGGGAACATCTTTTGCTGCAGAAAGTCCCCAAAATAGCAACTCTCCGGGAAAATCGAAAATACCGGTATATGATGAGTGGGACGTGATAGTTGTGGGAGGAGGACCTTCGGGATGTGCTGCGGCTACGGCTGCGGCACGCGAAGGTGCCAAAACCTTGTTGATAGAAGGAACTGGTGCTTTAGGTGGAATGGGGACTTCTGGCTTACTGAATGCGTGGTGCCCTTTTACGGATGGTGAGAAGATTATTTATAAAGGAATTGCGGAACGGGTTTTTTCCGAATCAAAGAAAGGTGTTCCTCATATTCATTATGATAATTGGGTGCCTATAAATGGTGAATATCTGAAAGTCGTGTATGACGATTTGGTAACTACTGAAGGCGTATCAGTTCTCTTTTTTACAACAATGGCTGCTGTCGAAATGAAACGTAAAGGTGTTGTCGATGCGATAGTTGTTGCCAATAAAGCCGGATTGTCAACTTACAAGGCGAAAGTTTTTATAGATTGTACGGGTGATGGTGATCTCGCGGCTTGGGCTGGTGCTGATTTTGTAATGGGAGATGAAAGTGGTTCCGTACAAGAAGGTACTCTATGTTTTACCTTGTCGAATGTCGATCCTTATGAGTTTTCTTTAATAGGAAATGTTCATACTAACCGAGCGAATAGCCCGATTCATTCTATTTATGGTAATCCCAAATACCCGTTGGTGAAGGATAAGCATATGAATGACAAGTTGATCGGACCAGGTTTCTTAGGGTTTAATGCAGGGCATGTGACTGTCGATAGTACTGATCCTGCTTCTTTGACTGAAGCTATGATGAAGGGGCGTAAGCTGGCTCGACAATTGCATGAAGGATTGGTTGAGTTTGAACCAAAGTCATTTGGTGCTTCTTTTTTGGCAAGCACGGCTAATTTGATGGGAATTCGGGAAAGTCGCCGAATAAAGTGTGATTATACATTCACATTAGAAGATTGGCTGGCTCGTAAGGAATTCGAAGATGGAATTGGGCGCAACTGTTATTATATTGATGTCCATAAACAGGATGCAACCGTGTATCCTCGCTATAAGAAAGGAGAATCTCATGGAATCCCCTTTAGTTGTCTGACTCCTGCAGGTTTGAAAAATGTTATGGTTGCAGGACGTTGTATCTCGACGGATTCCTATGCTCATGGTAGTCTGCGTGTGATGCCACCGTCGCTTGTAACAGGCGAAGCAGTTGGTGTTGCTGCCGGTCAGATTTGTAAATCCAAATCTCCTGATATTCACAATGTCGATATTCAGCAGTTGAGAAAAAGGTTGAAAGAAGTCGGTCAGTTGATCTGATGTAAGTGGATACCCGTCTGTTATTTCCTGGTTTAAAAGGATCGGCAGACGGGTATATTATGTCTTGGATCGAGGATATATATCGATAAAATATTTGTACATACTGTTTTAAAGTTTTAATTTGACTATTGTAAATATGAAACAAATCGTTCTGATTCTATTTTTATGTATTGCAGGCTGTTCTTTTGTATGGGGGCAGGATGTGAATTATTATCGTAATCCTGATAGGATTTATCTGGATTCAAAAGATGGACACCAAGGTGCATTCCTTTGGAAAATGAAGAAGGCCGGAGATGTTACAGCAGGTGCGGAAGCTGTGTCGAAGCCCGGATATGAGACAGGTGACTGGATGCCGGCGGTTGTTCCGGGTACTGTACTTAATTCTCTTGTATATAACAAAGTATATCCCGAACCTTATTATGGATTGAATAATAAACTGACAAGTAATGTCATTCCGGACTTGTCTGTTGCCGGACGTGATTTTTATACTTATTGGTTCCGTACCGATTTTGTCGTTCCTGCTGATTATAAGGGGAAAGTCGTTTGGTTGCAGTTGGACGGGATTAATTATCGGGCGGAAGTCTGGGTGAACGGTCATTTATTGAGTAATATTTCCGGTATGTTTATTCAGGATTATGTGGATATAACAGAGTTTGCTCGTATTGGCGAAACGAACGCTTTAGCTGTGAAAGTCTATCCAGTCGATATGCCTGGAACTGTCAAACAAAAACAGTGGGGAGCTGTTGGAGAATTTCATAACGGTGGTGACGGGAATATCGGGTTGAACACGACGATGCTGATGTCTGTCGGTTGGGACTTTACTTTCTTGGATGGTATACGTGACCGAAATACCGGTATCTGGAAGAGTATATCGTTGTATGCAACCGACAAAGCTGTGATCCGCAATCCGTTTATTCGTTCTGAGCTTGCCAAGCCGGGATATGATAAAGCTGAGGAGACTGTCTCTGTTGAGGTTACCAATCCGACGACAGGTTCGGTCAAATGTGTTGTAGCGGGTGAGATTACAGGTGAAAACATTCGTTTTTCAAAAGAGATAAATCTTTTCCGTGGAGAAACTCGTGAAATAGTCTTTACCCCGGAAGAATTTCCGCAGTTGAAAATTAATAATCCCCGGTTGTGGTGGCCGTTGTTTAAAGGTAAACCGGAATTGTATGAATTGAAGATGACAGTTTCAGTTAAGGGGCAAGTTTCGGATTCGTTGAAGACTCGTTTTGGTATTCGCGAGATTACATCGGATCAGAATACACCAGACAAATCCCGTCAGTTTTATGTCAACGGTAAGAAGATCTTTATCCGGGGAACAAACTGGATACCGGAAGGAATGTTACGGCATTCGGATGAGCGTACTTATGCAGAATTACGCTATACCAAACAATCCGGCGTTAATTTGGTACGTATGTGGGGAGGCGGTATTGCTGAATCCGACTATTTCTTCCAATTGTGTGACGAAATGGGACTGCTGGTCTGGCAGGAATTTTGGCTGACAGGTGATACGAAGCATCCGCACGACCAGGCTCTTTATCTGGCAAATGTGGAATCGACGGTAAAACGTTTGCGGAATCATCCTTCCTTGGCTTATTATGTTTCTTCTAATGAAAGTACGGAAGTGGCAGGCGCAAAGGATCTGATTATGAAATTGGATGGTACACGCGGTTATCAGATGCAATCGGAATGTGATGGTGTGCATGATGGTAGTCCCTACAAGCAAGTGAATCCGATGCAGCATTATGAGAATACAGCCTCACCTCGTGGAAGCCGTGTGGATGGTTTTAACCCGGAGTATGGAGCGCCAACATTGCCGACCCTTGAAACTCTACGGGAAGTGATGGATGAAAAGGATTTATGGCCGATCAACAAAGAGGTCTGGGATTACCACGATGGAGGAGGCTTCCATTTAATGTCCACCATGTATAAGGATCTTGTCAATAATTACGGATCTTCGCAGTCGATAGAAGAGTTTGCTAAAAAAGGCCAGTTGGTGGGAGCAATGAATTCAAAGACAATTTGGGAAGTTTGGAATTATAATAAGCTGGACTATGGAGATCGCTATTGTTCAGGGTTGTTATTCTGGTATCATAATTGTCCGGTACGCCAGGTATGTGCCCGTATGTGGGATTGGTCGTTGGAGCCGACGGCTTCACTATATCATACTCAGAATGCATTGGAACCGTTACATGCGCAGTTCGATTATCTGAAGAATACGGTTTCGGTGTGCAATGATTATTATCAGTCTTTTAAAAATTACAAGGTCAAGGCTGATGTATATGATTTGAACAGTAAGAAGGTCTTTTCCTATTCTCAACGGATTGATATCGGTGAAGATGAGGTGCTGAATGACCTGTTTAAAATTGATTTTCCTTCGGATATAACACCTGTACATTTTATCCGGCTTGGCTTGTCGGATGAAAAGGGGAAAGAAATAGCATCTACGTTCTATTGGCGTTCCAATGCGGCCTATGAAGGAAAGGAAACATTGACAGGGCCAACGTCTTCCGGTTTTGAGTCTTTGAATGATATGCCAGCAGCCCGACTTCAGACTAAGTACAAAACGAAGAAGGTGGATGGACGGTATTATATCGAAGTCTCGTTGAAGAATACTTCTTCCCGGATTGCATTCTTTACACAACTTCAGTTCCTGGATAAAGCGGGCAAGCCTGTTCGCCCTTCATTCTATACGGATAATTTCTTCTCGTTGTTGCCAGGTGAAACAAAACAGGTACTTATCGATACGTCTGTGGATAAAGTTACAGAAGGCGAGTTCTCGTTAACTGTCGGCGGATGGAATGTACAACAGAAAAAATATAAATTGTAATATTTTATATTATACAGAATTATAGGGTAAAGGCAGAATGTAAGGTGTCGAGATGGAGCACTTTTACATTCTGCCTTTGTCGTATTTATGGAAGGACCACTTTATAGCGTTTTTGATAGTTGGCGGAATGTATTTGTAAAATGTATATTCCGGAAAGGATGGTAATCGGAATCATCTGTGAACCTTGTCGTATTCTCTTTTGAAGCATGCAGTGCCCCATCATGTTAAAAATTTTGATATATCCTGCTTCCGGGATGTTTTGTAGATGCAGTTGCCCGTCTTTTATGAAAAAATGGAAATCCTCAGCATTGGGGGACTTTATTTCTGTGCTTTGTTTATCGGGATGGGGTTCGGTTATGCTTTTGCTTATAGGGAAGTTTGTTGGGATTATGTTTATTGCTTTTGTTGAGGGGCTGTTGGATGGTACTCTCAATTCAGTCGGTGAGGATACTTTTACGAAAAAGGCGGTGAAAGGAGGGAGAGCATAGTTGCTGTTGAGAGAATAAGTTTTATAACCGCTTCCGTTATATACATAGATGTTTCCGTCCAAAACAGTATTTTCTTCTATTTGTGATAATACGAGTGGGGAAGGGAATGGATTACCGCATAAATACCAGCCGTAATTCTCTTGATTGCCTGGAGTCATGTTAGAACTTGGAGGGATTGTAATAACTCCTATATTGGCAAAGTTTTCGGGGATGTCGCCGGATCGAGATGAAAAAGATAAGGTTCGGTTTGTCGTTTTCTCATCTAATGCGATCAGGTAGCCTTTGTTCTTTTCGAACAGGGGGATATTGTCGGGACGAACAGGTACGACTTCCCAGTTTCCGGCAGATTGATTGGATGATGCCCGTTTATCGCCATTGTAGGATTGGACATAAAAATAGTTGCCTCCGTCGTTAGGTGTCGCATCCTTTTGTTCAAAGCGGGGATCGATACCGGACGGATAAACGTCGAAAGGAAATGAGATAAAATACCATTTGCCTGATTCTTCAAAAGTTTTATGGAGGGTGACACAGCCGGAAAGAAGTATCGTCCCTTCTGAATTGAGATACGCCTTATTTTCGTATAAGTCCAGATCCTGTAGGATAAACCGATTACCAGGATTGATTTTCAGTGAACCTGAGTGGATGGCGATATCTTTGCAATAACTATCCGTCGTTATAGTTACATCCCCTTTTATGAGCGCATTCCTGTGGCGGAGTGGAGGAAGATGCGACCAAAGGATCGTATCATTCCAGTTTCCCATACCGGAGAATAGAGAATATGAAGGGATGTCGCCGTAAGCAAAAGCATATTGCAGGCAGTAATAACCTTCCGTGTTGGAAGAACTGGAAGCAGAAAATAGATCGAATCTTAAAGGTGTTCTTGTTATAGATAGTAAATCGTATTTGCAAGAAGTATTGTCTTTAGATACAGAGAAAAGGGGGCTAACAGGACTTTCATCCTCCCGGTAGATGCGAATGCTCAAGTTGTTACCTTTATTGAGATATCGTCCTCCAAAGAATATTTCGGCTTTGACATCTGTGTATAGAGTCGGGGTATATTGCATAAAGTTGATTCTACTTCCTAAAGACATCCGTAATCCCATTTTCCCTCCTAATTTATCGATGTTGACAGAGGATATATCTTGAATTTGTGTAGCTCCACTGGTCGTATATTCCCAATTATCCCATTCTGAATCCCCGAATGTCTGCAATCTGAACGTGTCGGAAACAAGCCTATTCTCATCGCTACCGACAAAACTTTCCCATGAAGACGGATTGGAAATCTGTGCGTGGAGTGGATAAACGGCACCGAAGAATAAAATCTTTATAAGTGCATACTGAACAAAGTGTATGACTTTCTTTTTCATAGTTAATACTATTTTGGATTGATATTATGCGTACAAATATACATAAATAATTGAATTTACTATCTTTGCCGTATGAAAGAATTTATTATATCTGAAGCACAGACAGAAAAGGCAGTTCTCGTAGGGTTGATTACCCCTGAGCAGAATGAACAAAAAGTGAAGGAATATCTGGATGAATTGGCTTTTCTGGCCGATACGGCAGGTGTCGAGGCTGTGAAGCGCTTTTATCAGAAACTGGATTATCCGAACTCCGTGACCTTTGTCGGTTCCGGTAAGTTGCAGGAGATAAAGGAATATGTGGTGGAAAATGAGATCGGGTTGGTGATATTCGATGACGAACTTTCCGCCAAGCAATTACGTAATATCGAGAAAGAGTTGCAGGTGAAGATTCTGGACCGTACGAATCTGATTCTGGATATCTTCGCCCGACGTGCACAGACAGCCCATGCGAAAACGCAGGTGGAATTGGCTCAATATAAATATATGTTGCCCCGCCTGACCCGTTTGTGGACACACCTGGAGCGTCAACGCGGTGGTGTCGGTATGCGTGGGCCGGGTGAAACTCAGTTGGAAACGGATAAGCGTATCATCCTGGATAAGATATCCAAGCTGAAACGGGATCTGGTCGAGATCGATAAGCAGAAAAGCGTTCAACGGAAAAATCGCGGAAAGATGGTTCGCGTAGCTCTGGTCGGTTATACCAATGTCGGAAAGTCCACATTGATGAACCAACTTAGTAAGAGCGATGTGTTTGCCGAAAACAAATTGTTTGCGACACTCGATACGACTGTCCGTAAGGTGATCGTCGACAATCTGCCTTTCCTACTGTCCGACACGGTCGGCTTTATCCGTAAGTTACCGACCGAACTGGTCGAATCTTTCAAATCGACTTTGGATGAGGTACGTGAGGCGGATTTGTTGGTACATGTCGTTGATATTTCTCATCCGACGTTTGAGGAACAAATCGAGGTCGTGAACCGTACCTTGTCCGAAATCGATAAGGCGGAGAAACCGATGATTATGGTATTCAATAAGATCGATGCTTTCACTTTTGTCCCAAAGGATGAAGATGATCTGACTCCGCGTACGCGTGAGAATATCGACTTGGACGAACTGAAACGCACCTGGATGAATAAGATGCAGGATAATTGCATCTTTATCTCGGCTAAGGAACGGACGAATATCGATGCACTCAAAGCCTTGCTGTACGAGCGGGTAAAACAGATTCATATTACCCGTTTCCCTTATAACGATTTCCTTTTCCAACAATATGATGAAGAATGAGTGAGGAATATTTTTTTAGGCATCTGCAATCGGAAGAAATTGTAGATTTGGAGATGAACGGCTGTACAGCCGATAATTGGGAAAACGTAAAGGTTGCCAGTCCTTTTCATGCCGAACACGTTTGCAACGTCCATTTTTCGGGGAGTGTGGCATTGGGCCTTTTTGAAAAAGAATTTACTCTTCCGGGAGGAGTGAAGAAGCATAGTGGTATCCGGAATGCGACTTTGCATAATTGTAAGATCGGCGACAATACGCTGATTGAAAATGTGCACAATTATATCTCCAATTATTTCATAGGCGATGATTGTTTCATACAGAACGTGAATGTGGTGTATGTGGAAGGCAGATCATCTTTCGGTAACAATGTCGAAGTATCTGTCCTGAATGAGACAGGAGGCCGGGAAGTTCCTATTTATAACGGCCTGTCCGCATCATTGGCCTATCTTATAGCCTTGTACCGTCATCGTCCGGCCTTGATACATCGTTTGCAGGCTATGATTGCCGACTTTGCCGACCTGCAGACTGGTAGCTATGGCTTTATCGGTAACCATGTGAAAATAATCAATACGGGGACTGTGCGCAATACTGTAATTGCCGATTATGCGACGGTCGAAAACTGTACTCGTCTTGATAACGGTACGGTCAATAGCAATGAGAATGCCCCGGTATATATTGGCGACAGTGTTATCGCAGAGGATTTTATCATTTCTTCGGGGGCTGTGGTTGCCGATGCCGCCAAGATTATCCGTTGCTTTATCGGGCAGGCTTGCCATGTGACACATAACTTCTCTGCGCATGATTCACTTTTGTTCAGCAATTGCGCTTTTGAAAACGGGGAGGCTTGTGCCATCTTTGCAGGGCCTTTTACGGTGTCGATGCATAAGAGCAGTCTGCTGATAGCTGGTATGTATTCGTTCCTGAATGCCGGAAGCGGTTCGAACCAGAGCAATCACATGTACAAGTTGGGGCCCATCCACCAGGGAATTGTGGAGAGAGGTTCCAAGACGACCAGTGATTCCTATATCTTGTGGCCTGCACGTGTCGGAGCTTTTTCTCTGGTAATGGGACGTCACCACCATCATAGCGATACGTCGGACTTGCCTTTTTCCTATCTGATAGAGAAAGACGATGAGACCTATCTGGTTCCCGGTGTGAACCTGCGTAGCGTCGGTACGATCCGAGATGCGCAGAAATGGCCGAAACGTGATAAGCGTACCGACCCGGAACGGCTGGATATGATTAACTACAACTTGCTGAGTCCGTATACTATTTATAAGATGATGAAGGCTGTCGGAATCTTGAAGAACTTGCAAGAACTGGTGGGCGAGACATCCGAAGTCTATTATTATCAGAATACCCGTATCAAAGGTTCCTCTTTGCGTACGGCTCTCGACCTTTATGGCATGGCAATCAATAAATTCTTGGGGAACTCCTTGATCAAACGTTTGGAGGGAACGGATTTCCGTTCTATGGATGAAGTCTGGGCGCAGTTGAGACCGACCTCTTCGGCTGGCCGTGGGGAATGGCTGGATCTGTCAGGGTTGATCCTTCCCCGTGAAGAATTGGACGGGTTGATTGAGAAGGTTGAGGAAGGTGAAATCACTTCACTTGACGCGATAGGAGAGTTCTTTGCAGCTATGCATTCCAATTATTATGATATGGAATGGACATGGGCGTATGATATGTTGGAAGAATATTATGGCGTGAATCTGTCATCTATATCGGCAGCACAGATCGTTGACCTTGTCCGTCGTTGGCAGGACTCGGTGATCGGATTGGATAACCTGCTTTATAAAGATGCAAAGAAAGAATTTTCCCTTACCTTCATGACCGGTTTTGGCGTGGACGGTTCGGATAAGGAGAAACAGGAAGATTTCGAAGGCGTGCGCGGTGCATTCGAAAGCAACCCGTTCGTCACGGCTGTCAAAGAGCACATTGTTGTCAAGAGGGCTTTAGGCGATGAACTGATCGGGCGCATGGAACGGCTGCTCTAATCCCGCGGCTTGCTTCTCGGATGATGTTCCAGTATCTCTTTCCGTAGGAACTGGCGATCGATGTGGGTATATATTTCGGTTGTGGTGATTTTCTCGTGTCCCAACATTTCCTGGATAGCGAGCAGGTTGGCGCCGCCTTCCAACAGATGGGTGGCGAAGGAATGGCGGAACGTATGCGGGCTCACGTTTTTTTTGATACCGGCCATTTCCGTCTGTTGCTTGATAATATGGAAAACCATGATCCGCGATAAAGCCGTTCCCCTCCGGCTCAGGAACAGGATATCTTCGAATCCCTTTTTCACTGGGACATGGTTGCGGTCATACAGGTAGTTTTTGATTTCTTTGATGGCAGTTTCCGAGATGGGAACCAGGCGTTGTTTGCTCCCTTTTCCTTCCACTTTGATAAATCCTTCGTCGAAATAAACGTCCGTGAAGCGCAGCGAGACCAGTTCCGACACGCGCAGTCCGCAGCTATACAAGACTTCGAGCATCGCCCTGTTTCGCTGCCCTTCCGGCAATGTCAGGTCGATCGTATCCAGGATGCTGTTTATCTCGTTGACAGTTAGAACTTCAGGTAGTTTCAGGCCGATCTTGGGCGATTCTAACAATTCGGTCGGATCAGTTGTTATATAATTGTCCAGGAACAGGAACCGGTAGAAAGATTTGATCCCTGAAATGATCCTTGCCTGTGAACGTGGGTGAATGCCGATATCATGTAGGCGGGCAACAAACTGTTGCAGGTCGTCATATGTGACATCAGCATACTTCTTGCCTTCGCTTTCGACAAAATTTGTCAGTTTGTCAAGATCCGTCAGGTAAGCGTCGATAGAGTTGGCCGAGAGCGCTTTTTCCAGGCGGAGATATGTTTTGTATCGTTCTACTTTATCGTTTTCTTGGTGCATATTTTGATGTATGATTTTAGAGTTATGATGTATGATTGGCGGAAGGCGTTCGTGGGGCTTTGGAAAAAAGTTTCACATGGCTTCCAGAGTTGAAACAAAAGTTTCAACTGTTTCCTTTGGACGAAACTTTTGTTTCATCCGGGGAAACTTTAGTTTCACTGGCTGGAAACAAAAGTTTCATGCTGATGGAACTTCCGTCAGGTAGGCGGGGAACGAAGGCGGAATCATACTTCATAATTCATAAGTTTTTACTATCTTTGCCGGATATTTCCTGTCCGTAAAAGACAGGGCAAAGGTAATAAATTACGGCAAAATGAAGAAAATTCAGATTATCAACGGCCCCAATCTTAATCTGTTAGGCAAGCGCGAACCGACAGTGTACGGAAATACTTCGTTTGAAGGCTATCTGAGTGAATTGCGTGCCCAATATCCACAATGTGAAATTGCTTATTTTCAGAGCAATGTGGAAGGTGAGATGATAAACAAGATCCATGAGGTCGGCTTCGATTACGACGGGATTATTATGAATGCAGGCGCTTATACGCATACGTCCATTGCTCTCCACGATGCAATAAAAGCTGTAACGACTCCGGTTGTGGAGGTACATATTTCAAACGTACATGCCCGTGAATCTTTCCGTCACGTGTCCATGATTTCCGCTGCTTGCAAAGGAGTGATCTTAGGATTCGGGTTGGATTCGTACCGGTTGGCGGTGGAAGCGGTGATTCAATGAGGAGAGTGTGTCAAATATCGGTATTCATGGGACGCAGACAACCCAGAAGAGCGCAGATTAACGCAGATATTATTAATTATTAGCAAAATAAATCTGCGTCCGTCTGCGTATTCTGCGTCATCCGCGTCCGGTAATATCACTTTGACACACCCTCTTCATGGACAATTAGGAAGGTTTAGAATTTGTTTAGGTAAAAAGAAGTTTAATAAAGGTTTGGCTTTTGGAGTTGAGGATTGGCTGTTTTTTAAATTGTCAATTATCAATTGTCAATTGTCAATTTAAAAAAGGGTTATATGTTAAAGCATACGAAGATTGTTGCTACAGTTTCCGACCAGCGTTGCGAGGTCGAGTTTATCGACGCGTTGTACAAGGCAGGAATGAATGTCGTGCGCCTCAATACGGCTCATATGGCGGAGGAAGGTTTGACCAGAGTCGTTAATAATGTCCGTACGGTATCCAATCGTATCGGTATTCTGATGGATACTAAAGGGCCGGAAGTACGTACGACTACTGCGCAGGCTCCTATCCCGTTTAAGACCGGGGAAATTGTTAAGATCATGGGAAACCCGGAAGGAGAGACTTCGCATGATTGTATTTGTGTCTCTTACCGGAATTTTGTCAATGACTTGGGCGTCGGTAGCGATATCCTGATCGATGACGGAGATCTGGAATTGAAAGTAATCGAAAAGAAAGAGGATTTTCTGGTTTGCGAAGTGGAGAACGACGCAACCTTGGGAAGCCGTAAGAGCGTGAACGTGCCGGGTGTACGCATCAATCTGCCTTCCCTGACAGAGAAAGACCGTAAAAATATCATATGGGCGATCGGACACGATCTGGATTTCATCGCTCACTCTTTTGTCCGCAACAAGCAGGACGTGATGGATATCCAGCGTATCCTGGACGAACACAACAGCCCGATCAAGATTATCGCTAAGATCGAAAACCAGGAAGGGGTCGACAATGTGGAAGAGATCTTGGAAGTCGCTTACGGCGTGATGATTGCCCGTGGTGACTTGGGTATCGAAGTGCCGGCCGAGAAGATACCGAGCATCCAGCGTATGTTGATCCGCAAATGTGTCGAAGTGAAAAAGCCGGTGATCGTAGCTACCCAGATGCTTCACTCCATGATCAACAATCCGCGTCCTACCCGCGCCGAAGTGACGGATATCGCCAATGCCATCTATTACCGCACGGATGCCCTGATGTTAAGCGGTGAAACGGCTTATGGAAAATACCCGGTCGAAGCTGTCCAGACGATGACGAAAGTAGCCCGTGAAGCAGAAAAGACAAAGCTCTCTGCCAATGATATCCGTGTCCCTATCGAAGGAAACGATCTGGATGTGACTTCTTTCTTGGCCAAGCAGGCTGTAAAGTCGTCCTCCAAGCTGCATGTGAAAGCTATTATTACGGATAGCTATACTGGACGTACGGCACGTTACCTGGCTGCATTCCGTGGTACTTCCACTGTGTTCTCGATCTGCTACAATCCCCGTGTCATGCGTATGCTGTCCCTTTCTTACGGCGTATGGGCCGTTCACCAGCCTTATAATGACAGCCGCCGTGGCTATTTCTACGATGCGCTGAACGAGTTGATCAAGAGCGGACGTATCACCCGTAACGATATGGTGGCTTATCTGAGCGGTAGTTTCGGTGAGGGTGGCGGTACGAGCTTCCTTGAAATCAATAATGTAGGGAAGGTACTGGATGCCGGAAGTAATTATCAGTTACCGACGTTTAAGGAGTAAACAAAGATTTATGGTTTATGATTTATGATTTATGTCCCAGCAGGCAAGTCATAAATCATAAATCATAAATCATAAATCATAAAGATGACAATAGACGAATATATCCTTTCCCATAGCGACGAAGAAGGTGCGCTGCTCTCAGCCCTGAACCGGGATGCGAATGTGAACCTGCTTCGTCCGCGTATGTTGTCGGGGCATTTGCAAGGGCGGATATTGAAGATGTTTTGCCGGATGCTTCGTCCCCGCCGCGTGCTTGAGATCGGTACTTATACGGGGTATGCGACTCTTTGTATGGCGGAAGGGCTGGAAGAGGGCGCTCTGATCCATACGCTTGAGATCAACGACGAGATGGAGGATTTCATCATGAAATATCTGAGACAGTCGCCCCATCAGGATAAGATACGGGTACATTTCGGAGATGCCCTCGATATTATCCCGGCGCTTGGTGAAACCTTCGATCTGGTTTTTATCGATGCCGACAAGCGGCTTTACTCGGAATACTTCGACCTTGTTTTCCCGATGGTGCGTGCCGGTGGATTGATTCTTGCCGACAACACGTTGTGGGACGGTCATGTGATAGAAGAGCATCCCACGGATAAACAAACACTCGGTATTCTTAGTTTTAATGATAAAATCAAAGAAGACCCGCGTATTGAAAAAGTTATCTTACCTTTGCGTGACGGCCTCACAATGATCTGGAAAAAATAAAAAGCAAGAAATTATGGAAAGTACAAGACTAAGTAAAATAGAACGTCTCCTGCAGAAGGAGTTGAGTGATATCTTTCAGAAACAGACACAGGCTATGCATGGCATCCTGATCTCTGTCAGTGTGGTACGCGTAAGCCCTGACTTGAGTGTGGCACGTGCTTACCTGAGTATCTTCCCGTCTGAGAAGTCGAAGGAGATGCTTGAGAATATCCGGGCGAATACGAAGGCAATCCGCTTTGACCTCGGACAGCGCATCCGGCAGCAGGTTCGCAAGATTCCTGAACTGACTTTCTTTATCGACGATTCCCTGGATTATATCGAGAACATTGATAATCTGTTGAAAAAGTAAAAAATACTGCGTTGAACTTCCCGTTTTATATAGCCCGGCGTTACCTTTTTTCGAAGAAATCCCACAATGCCATCAATATCATTTCGATGGTATCTGTTTGTGGAGTGGTTGTTGCTACAATGGCTTTGGTATGTGCGCTGTCTGTATTGAACGGGTTTGTCGGACTGGTTTCTTCCATGCTCAGCAACTTCGATCCGGAGTTGAAGATTCAGCCTGTGCAGGGAAAAGTTTTCGATCCGACTCTTCCGGCTGTCCGGGAAGTGAAAGAACTGCCTGAGGTTGCTTTGTTTTGTGAAGTGTTGCAGGACAATGCGCAGGTTCGCTATCGGGACCGCCAGATTACTGCTACAGTGAAAGGTGTAGATGATACTTTCGGGCGCCTGACGCGGATAGACAGTATTTTGGTCGATAGTCGGGAAGGCCGATTTGTCCTGTCCGACGAAGTGGCCAATTATGCTAACTTGGGTGTCGGAACGGCTTTCTCCTTGGGGGTGCGTCCTAATTATGCCGATCCTTTGGAAATTTATGCTCCCAAGAGGAATGAGAAAGTCAATCTCTCTAACCCTGTTGCTTCCCTGAATTTGGAATATGCTTTTGTAGGTGGTGTATATGCCACTAACCAGCAGATGTATGACGAAAACTTCATCCTGCTGCCTTTGTCGATGGTCCGCTCTTTGTTCAGTTATGAGAAGGAAGTTTCGGCGATAGAGTTGTCATTGATTCCCGGTGCGGATATTCATTCGGTCAAAAGCCGTATAAAATCGCTTTTAGGTGATAATTTTTCGGTCAAGGACCGTTATGAACAGCAGGAAGCCTCTTTCCGGATGATGCAGGGGGAGAAGTGGATGATCTTCCTGATTCTGTGCTTTATTCTGATCCTGGCTCTGTTCAATGTGATCGGTTCGCTTTCCATGCTGATGATAGAAAAGAAAGAGGATGTCCGTACTTTACGGAATATGGGGGCGGACGACCGTCTGATCCGTCGTATTTTCCTCTTCGAAGGTTGGATGATTTCCGGGCTCGGCGCTTTGATCGGTATTGTTATAGGCTTGGTTCTTTGTCTGTTGCAACAGGAATTAGGTATTATCAAATTAGGCCAGGCAGCCGGTTCCTTTATTATCGATGCCTATCCGGTCCGTGTCGAAGCCGGTGATATCCTTATTGTCTTTATAACTGTCCTCACCATCGGCTTCCTTGCCGCTTGGTATCCCGTCCACTATCTGGGGAAGAAATGGCTCACCCGATAATTATTGGAAGATAAGATATTACAAAAAGATTACGGTTCGTTGCCCATTCATAAATAATATGTATATTTGTGGATGAACTAATAAAACAGTAACTATGAAAAAGGAAGGGTCAGATCTGAAAATCATGGAAGAGATGGAAAGAAAAAAGTTGCAGGACAGGTATATTCGCTTCGACTGGGCCATCAAGCGTTTGTTGCGCCAGAAGGCCAATTTCGATGTGCTCGACGGTTTCCTGACCGTCATGCTGAACGAAGAAATTAAGATCGTCGAAATCCTCGAAAGTGAAGGCAACCAGGAAAGCGCCGACGACAAGTTCAACCGCGTCGATATCAAAGCCTTGAACAGCAAAGGCGAAATCATCCTCGTCGAAATCCAGAACACACGCGAACTGCATTATTTGGAACGCATCCTTTACGGTGTCGCCAAAGCCATCACCGAACATATCTCGATTGGCGAAGGTTACGAGAAAATCAAGAAAGTCTACTCCATCAGCATCCTTTATTTTGATATCGGTATCGGTACAGACTATATCTATCACGGTCAAAATCATTTCGTCGGTGTACATACGGGGGACCATCTGCGTGTCAACACGCGTGAACGGGATGTGATCGTCTCGCATCTTCCCGCCGAAATCTTCCCCGAATATATCTTGGTCCGGGTAAATGAGTTTGACAAAGTGGCTCTCACCCCTTTGGACGAATGGATCGAATACTTGAAAGACGGCACGATCCGTCCCGACACGACTGCACCGGGTCTGAAGGAAGCCCGTGAAAAGTTGAAATACTACTCGATGTCGCCCCAGGAACGCCTTATCTATGACCGCCATATCGACGCTATCATGATCCAAAACGACGTGATCGGCACAGCCAAATTAGAAGGGAGAATAGAGGGAAAAGCAGAAGGAATCGCCGAAGGTGAGGCGAAAGGAAAGGCGGAAGGTCTTGCCGAAGGCATGCGTCAAGTCGCTTCGAAGATGAAAGATACAGGTGTAGATGTTGCTACCATAGTAAAGTGTACCGGCTTAAGCGAAGAAATAATTTTGTCTTTATAAGGGGGCTGTTCATCTCTCAATCTCTCATGATTTGTACGCAGAAGGCTCGGATATAAGAAAAACTGAACCAAATTGCCTTCACTCTTGTATGATATGATAATCAAAAGGTTTCAAGGGCGGGTGAAGCTGAAATGATTCATATCTGCCAATATGTGAATTTCAATGGTAAATTAAAAACAACCATCATATCATCATGTTTCTTGTGTGAGGATTGGTAACATAATATACAGGTATGACAACTGTTTTTCGTTATACCATGTAGAGATCGATTCGGTTTATATTTTTAATGTACGCACGTACATTAATTTCAGACATGTAGGGCTTTGGAGTAGTTCCTCTATAAATACCAGAGTTTGTCTCGTAAATAAGCATTTTCGTACGGGATAACTTATCTTGTTGATAAGAAAGAATATAGAAAAGGAAAAAATATTAAGGAAAAGGATTGTCGGTTTAAAAGTTATGCGTATTTTTGCCAAGAGAAAATCGTACGCAATGGTATTTGATTATAAGATTTAGAAGACGTACGTGTTATTTGATTGATTTATTTACACTTTAGTATTAATATTAAATTATTTGATTATGAACAAAAAGTTTTCTACACTTTGTGCCGGTCTTGTGCTGGCAACTGTAGGAGCTAGTTCTGTTTCGGCTGTAGAGTTGAAAGCAGATGGTGCCTACAATGAAAAGTTGTATCAGATTGCGGCTGGAGCAACAGGAGATTCTGTTGTCTATATGACCAACCGGATTGATGGCAACGACTCTCTTTATGTAAAGGCTATCTCTGATGTTCCTGCAAATGAATTGGCAAACACTTTGTGGTGTGTGGCTGTTACTAAACCTGCTGTGCAAGGTCAGTCTTATACTTTTGACTTTTTGAATAAAGCAACAGGTAAAAAGTTAGCTGTTGACGTGAAAGATGTTTTGGCCTCTGGCTGGACTGCAACGACAGGTCTTCCTGTTGGTACAGAGATTGATGGATGGGCTTTTTCTATGAAAGCAGGCGAAGGTGAAGCTATAGAAGAAGGTATGCCTCTTTATTCTTATATTCCGGGTGAGAACAAAGTTGCTGCGTTAGCTTTTAATGCTAATGGGATCACTGCTAATCCGAATATTTCATCTATGAATGGTGCTGGACATATGACAGCGGTAGAAATGGATGCAAAAAGTGCTTCTAAACCACAAATGATTACTAATGGTTGGATTTTTACAGTCAAAGTACCACAGCGCCTTTCTTTGAATGCAAAAGCATTACATACAATTTTAGGCTCTCGTGACTCTGCTGCAATCAACTTGGATTTTTATAAAGTGATTGGTTCTAAAGAGCAGAAATTAGATCACAAAAAGATTCAAAATAATGTATTTGCACAGGATCTGGTTGCAGAAGATGGAACTAATGGTAGTGTCTATTTGATGAAAGCTGATAAGAGTGCCTATCTGCGTATAGATACAGCTTATCAGAATAAAGCAGGTGAAGATTTCTTGACATTTACTGATACTACAAAAGCAGCAACTTTCAATATTGATGAAGCTGCTGGTAGAACTGGTATTTATTCGTTCTTCTTTACTTATGCACCGGAAGGAGACAGCCTGTTTATTAAGATGGATACAGCTATCTATAGTGCAAATATAGGTAAAGGTCCATTTGATGTTTATAGATCAGGTGATGATAGCACTCATGTAGTTCTTCAGGATTTGATTCCTGGTCAGGAATGGGCTTTGACAGTAGGCAAAGATACAATCCGTACACGTATTGGTTTAGGTTTCGGAACATGTGAAGCTTCTGCTTCTAACAAGGTATCTGTGGCTAATGGTCTGTATACGATCAAAGATAAAACAACAGGTAAATATTTTGCTTATCCGTTGTATCAGAATGGTGCAAACAGATTATGGGTTGAATTTGATGAAGAATCTCAATTGGCTGCTCATATGCCTGCTTATCAGTGGATCATCCGTAAGACTCAGACTGTCGAATCTTTGGCTGAAACATCAAGTATTACAATTGAAAACCGTGAGTATCCGGGTAATACAATGACTGTTCAGTTGTATAAGGATGCAGAAGGTAAAATATTTGTCTCTAATGGCGAATTGGCAAATGCAGATCTGGAAATTGTTGAAATCGATAAGGAAACATATCCTGAAGCTTATAATGATCCTTATTTAGGATATTTCCATATGGATCCGGCTGCTATCGAATACAATGTAAATAAATATAAGTTCGAATATTATCATCCATATGCAACAGGTGAGAATGCTCGTTATTTATCTGTAGGTGGTGAAAAAGATACATTATTGTATGCTAAAGAATATAAAGCAGGTGCTAGCTCATTTGAATTGAGAGCTTCTGATAATGAATACAAGTATGGTGTTGTTGTTGGTACTGCTGCTACAGATCCATACAAGAAGATTGGTATTGTGCAGTTGAAGAGAACTCCGTATATCATTGCTCAAGGCGAAGCTGTAATGGATTCTATTACGAACCACAAATATGCAATGGCTAAGGGTGTTTTGGGTGCTGCTATAGATAGTTTCTATTTTAAAGAAAATAATCATTATGATGGTGATGACTTCTTTGCAATATTGAAGGCTGTTCAGACAAATGCTGCATTGGATTCTGTTAAACCTATGTATTCTAAAGCTGGTGTTTCTGATAATAATTCAACCTCTCCTGTTGGTGTTCAGAACTTAACAACAGAAGAAAGAACTTCTGCATTTGCAATTAGCTTGGATGATACACCTTTGTATCGTCGTTTCAACAATGCTAATATTAACGAAGTTGAAACAGGCGTTGACAGTTTGATCTTCTGGGAGAGATATCGTAACGAGTACTTGATGGATGAAACAAACGAGAATTTCTTACATGAAACAGTAGATTATCTTGGTATTTGGAGTAAGGATAAAGCAGATGGAAAATTGGCGTTTGTTGTTGACTCTGCTTGGATTGTACGTGGTCTTGGTAATGGTATTAAACCACAGTATTTAATTTCTGTAAATCGTAATGATTTTGCAGGTAAGGCTGGTGAAGCTTGTACAGAAGCTGGTCCTCACGTAGATATTGATGGTAATATTATAACTGATCCGTATCAGTGCGTTCATGCTCATAAGGCAATTCCTGCATTCCAGAGAGGTAAATATTTGGTAAGTTTTGCAGATTCTGTTGCTAAACTTGGTATTTCTTCTGAAGAGGCTCTTCCTTATTTGGATGATGATCATGCTTATACTCGTGTCGGTTTTGTTGAAGCAATCAGAAGAGGCGATAGCTTGTATGTCTTACCGGATGCTTACAAATCATTGAAAAATGAAGAAATTAATTTTGAACTTCTTGAAAAAGAAAATGCAGAATTGGTTAAGAAAAACAGTAAATATCCGTGCCCATTCATTATTAATTTGAAAGGTGATGCTCATAAAAATGTAACTTGGTCATTCCGTTATGTATACCCTGATAAAGCATTGGAAGTAACAGAAGAAGGTAAAGATAATTCTTTCTTGATCGAATCTATGGCTTATCCTGAATTAAATGGTGAATATAATGCTGCTGGTCAAAAATTGGCAATTGCTCCTAATGTTGCTGCATGGTTGAAGAACCAGAACGGCTGCTTGGTATTGACAAATGAAAAGTCAACATTTGCAAATGCTGTCACTGGTGGTGACCCTGCATTGAGATTCAATATTGACCGTAAGGGTGCTGATGATGAATATGCAACAGACAACGAAGAAATCGCAACATCTGAAGTAGCTGTAATCGCTCAGGAAGGTGCTGTAAGAATCGCTAATGCTGCCGGTAAGAAAGTAGTTGTAACTAACATCTTAGGTCAGACAGTAGCTAACACAGTTATCACTTCAAGCGACGCTACAATCGCTGCTCCTCAGGGTGTAGTTGTAGTTGCTGTTGAAGGCGAAGAAGCTGTTAAAGCTATCGTTAAATAATTCGATGCATTTATTAATTAAATAAATCGACTGCTCCTCTTTTCGTGAGAAAAGAGGGCAGAAAACAAATAAGCCTTTCCGGTAGAAATATCGGAGAGGCTTTTTGTGCATATATATGAATGTGCTGATGAGGGGGATTTGAAGAATCGGGACTGCTTATCCTCCGGAGAATACGATATTTGAAAACAATCCTGTATAATCGTCCAAATACACGATTCTGACAGGGTTTAGGGCCGCCATAATATAAGTATTTTTCTGACCTGTTGAAAACTTTTTGTTACTTTTCTCTTATATTTCTTGGCGGTTAAATTAGGAAATGTGTACTTTTACCCTCCAATAGGGTGATGTGTATGCTAATCAACCAACTACAGGCCCTTATTTTAAGGAAAAGTTTAACATGAAGTAGCGAAGAAATGGAAGAAAAAGAAGTCTGTTATCATGTGCCGGTAATGCTTCATGAAAGTTTGGAGGGACTGGGCATTCAACCTTCCGGTGTGTATGTCGATGTCACCTTTGGAGGTGGAGGACATTCACGTGAAATCTTGAACCGGCTGGATAACGAAGGGACACTTTATGGATTTGATCAGGATGCCGATGCTGAGAAAAACATTCCGGCGGATTCCCGTTTTGTATTTGTCCGCAGTAATTTTCGTTATTTATATAACTTCATGCGCTATCATGGTGTTGCTGGTGAGGTCGATGGACTGTTGGCAGATTTGGGCGTTTCTTCCCATCATTTTGATGATAAGGATCGCGGGTTTTCTTTCCGTTTCGACGGGGCGTTGGATATGAGAATGAATACCCGGGCAGGACAAACTGCTGCGGATATTGTTAATACATATACGGAAGAGCAGTTAGCCGACTTGTTTTATCTTTATGGAGAATTGAAAGTGGCACGCAAACTGGCATCCGTGTTGGTACGTAGTCGCGAAATAAAGAAGATAGAAACGATCGCCGACTTTTTGGAAGTGATAAAGCCTTTTACGGGAAAAGATAAGGAAAAGAAATTCCTGGCTCAGGTATTTCAGGCCTTGCGTATCGAGGTGAATGATGAAATGCGTGCTTTGCGCGAGATGTTGCAACAAACGCTGCAAGTGTTGAAGCCCGGTGGTCATCTGGTTGTTATCACTTACCATTCTTTAGAAGACCGGTTGGTGAAGAACTTCCTGAAGACGGGTAACTTTGAAGGGAAGGCGGAGCAGGACTTTTTTGGGAATATCAAATCTCCGTTCCGTCTGGTAAACAATAAGGTGATTGTCCCGTCGGGCGAGGAGATCGAACGGAATCCCCGCTCCCGGAGTGCAAAATTAAGAATTGCGGAGTTGAATAATGAACATAAAGTCTAATAACTTTCAACTCTCAACTTTCAACTCTCAACTTTCAACTAAAAAGTATGGCTGTGGACACGAAACAGAAGAAAAAGAAGAAGGAGAATCGTTTCTCTTTTTTGTATATATTGGGCGGTGGGATCTTGAAAGAAGATTTCATCGTCAAACATACGAAGATGATTGTTCTTGTCGTTATGCTGATATTTATTTTTATCGGTAACCGATATGTCTGTATGCAACGGCTACGTGAGATCGATCGTCTGCAACAACAATTGCGCGATGTACGATTCGAGGCGTTGTCCATTTCTTCGGAATTGACGGGCAACAGCCGCCAGTCGCAGATCGAACTATTGATAGAAGAACAGGGTATAGAATTGGAAGCGGCGAAGAATCCGCCGTATGAATTGTATAGGTAAAGATGGCTGAAGATATCGAACCAAAAGAATTTGCTCCTAAGAGTAACCGGATTATATTCTGTTACTTCTTCATCGTGTTCCTGCTCGTATGTGTAGCAGGTAGCGTGTTGATACGAGCTTCCCAAACCGCTTTTGTCGAGAGAGACTATTGGTTGCATCTTGATTCGATACAAAAACGGCCGGACCGTTTGGTCTATCCCAGCCGGGGAAACATCTTTTCTGCTGATGGCAAGTTGATGGCGACTAGTGTTCCTTGCTATTACCTTTACATAGATTTCGCAGCCGATTGCTATTCAAATAAGACAAAGAAATGGAGCAGTTTGGATACATTCTTGTATAGTAAGCACAACGGGGTCGACTCGCTTTCTGTCTACCTCTCCCGTAAGTTGAAAGACCGTACACCGGCCGGTTATAAGAAATATCTGTTAAGTGGTTTGAATGCGAAAAAAAAGAGCCGCCAGTTCCCGATTTGCCGGGATAAGGTGTCCTATTCGGATTTGAAGGAAATCAAGAAATTCCCTTTCCTCCGGTTAGGAGTGTTCAAGAGTGGTTTCTATACACGGGAAATGGTTGAACGCCAAAAGCCGTTTGGCACATTGGCCTCCCGTACGATCGGCGACACGTTCCGTGATATCGATCCTAAAACGGGACTGACCAAGGGAAAGAATGGGCTGGAATTGCAATACGATACTTTGCTTCACGGTGTAGCCGGCTTGAATTCCGTGCGACGTCTCGGTGGAGGGTGGACGAATGTCGTGGAAGTGGAACCGGTGGAAGGAATGGATATCCGTACGACAATCGACATCAATATCCAGGATATAGCAGAGAAGTCGTTGCTCGACATGTTGAAAAAGATCGATGCCGCATCGGGTACGGCTGTCGTAATGGAAGTTGCGACAGGTGAGGTGAAGGCGATTACCAACATGGGACGTATCCGTGAAGGCGTCTACGGCGAGGATACCAACCATGCCGTAGCGGATGAAACGGAACCCGGTTCGACCTTTAAAGTCGCATCTATCATGGTTGCGCTTGAAGACGGTGTCTGCCAGCCCGGCGATACGGTCGATGTTGGCAACGGTATCTATATGTATAAAGGGGCCCGTATGACGGACCATAATAATAATAAAGGCGGTTACGGTCGTATCTCGGTGGAACAGGCCATTTGGTATTCGTCTAATATCGGGGTTGCCAAGACGGTCCTGAAAGGATACGAAAAGAATCCGACTAAGTTTGTGGAAGGACTTTACCGCATTGGTTTGAACGAAGACCTGCGTCTGGAAATTCCCGGAGCCGGTCGTGCTAAAATCCGCCGACCGGACGACACGGTACGTTACTGGTCGAAGACAGCTTTACCATGGATGTCTTTCGGATATGAGACTCAGATTCCGCCGATCTATACGCTTGCTTTCTATAATGCGATTGCCAATAACGGGAAGATGGTGCGTCCGATCTTTACAAAAGAAATCTTGCACAACGGCAAGACCGTGCAGAGCTTCTCTACCGAAGTGGTGCGGGAATCCATCTGCTCGGAACGTACGCTCAATATGATAAAGGATATGTTGTTAGGAGTCGTGGAGAAAGGTACCGGTAAGGCTGTCCATTCCGACTTTGTCCGTATTGCCGGCAAGACCGGTACGGCTCAGATCGCTTCGGGAGGTGTTTACCGGCAGGCAGGGCACCAGGTTGCCTTCTGCGGCTATTTCCCTGCCGACGAACCGAAATATTCCTGTATTGTCGTGATCCGTCAGCCGCGCAACGGCTATCCTTCGGGTGGTACGATGTCTGGTGGTGTAGTGAAGGCGATAGCCGAGAAGGTATATGCCAGCCATATGTCTTTTGATATCCGCGATATGGAGAAGGACTCACTGGCTGTAATGTTGCCGCAACCGAAAGCAGGTGAACGGGATGCGTTGGAATATGTTTTGAACAAACTCGATATAGAAGCCGATAACGATAGTATCGAAACCAAATGGGTGACGGCTAAGCGTGAAGACGGCAGGGAAGATGTGAAACTGAAAGATATCCCTATCCGCGAAGGATTGGTGCCGAACGTAGTCGGCATGGGAGCGAAAGATGCCGTTTATTTGCTGGAAAGCGTCGGATTACAAACGTCGTTGAATGGTATGGGGCGTGTATCTTCTCAATCCATATCTCCCGGTTCGCGAGTTTCGAAAGGACAAACCGTTTCATTAACATTAAAATAGGCTATGGAACTAAAAGAACTTATTCATCCGTTGGAAGTGCTTGAGGTTGTCGGAAACGCCGACGTGGAGATCTCAGGCATCCAGTCTGATTCCCGTAAAGTGGAAAAAGGCTTTTTGTTTGTAGCGGTTCGGGGTACTGCCGTAGACGGTCATGCTTATATCCAAAGTGCGATCGAAAAAGGTGCTGCCGCAATCGTCTGCGAGGAAATCCCTGTCCTTCCGGATGAAAATATGCAGGTATCCGAAAGCAAACCGGTTTTCATCCGGGTGAAAGATTCGGCGGATGCTTTAGGTAAATCGCTTTCTGCCTGGTATGAGAATCCTTCGGACAACCTGATACTGGTGGGAGTGACCGGAACAAACGGAAAGACAACGATTGCGACGCTCCTGTACGAGATGTTCCGGAAGATGGGGCATAAAGTGGGGCTGCTCTCTACCGTCTGCAACTATATCGATGGCGAGGCGATTCCGACCGACCATACGACGCCTGACCCTGTCACCCTCCATAACCTGATGGCCCGGATGGTGGATGCCGGTTGCGAGTATGCCTTTATGGAGGTTAGTTCGCATTCGATCGACCAGAAGCGTATCAGTGGTCTGTCCTTCAACGGGGGCATCTTTACCAATCTGACGCGTGATCACCTGGATTATCATAAGACAGTCGAGAATTACTTGAAAGCCAAGAAGAAATTCTTCGATGATCTGCCTGCTTCGGCTTTCGCACTTACGAATGCGGATGATAAATCCGGCCTTGTCATGCTACAGAATACGGCTGCTAAGAAGCTGACTTATTCGCTGCGTACGTTGGCAGATTTCAAAGGAAAGATCTTGGAATCCCATTTCGAAGGAACCGAAATGCTGGTTAACGGTCGTGAGGTGATGACACGTTTTGTCGGTCGTTTCAATGCCTATAACTTGTTGGCAGTGTATGGGGCGGCTGTCTCGTTGGGCAAGGACCCGGAAGAAGTGTTGGTCGTGTTGAGCGATCTGCATTCGGTTTCCGGTCGTTTCCAGACGATCCAGTCTCCGTTGGGATATACGGCAATCGTGGATTATGCCCATACGCCTGATGCATTGACGAATGTGTTGAGCGGCATTCATGAGGTGCTGGACGGTAACGGCCGTGTGATCACAGTCGTAGGCTGTGGCGGCAACCGCGACAAAGGAAAGCGCCCGATCATGGCGAAGGAAGCGGCCAAGTTGAGCGACCAGCTGATCCTGACTTCCGACAATCCCCGTTTCGAGGAACCGGATGAGATCATTAAAGATATGGTGGCCGGCCTGAATGCAGCCGATATGGAGCGCACACTCTGTATTACAGATCGTGCGCAGGCGATCAAAACGGCCACTATGCTGGCCAGGAAAGGCGACGTGATCTTGGTTGCCGGCAAAGGCCATGAAGATTACCAGGAAGTAAAAGGCGTAAAGCACCATTTTGACGACCGGGAACAGTTAAAAGAAATATTTAAGAGTTGAAAGGTGAAAGGTGAAAGGTGAAAGTTAAATGCTGCTGAACATAACTTTCAATTTTCAACTCTCGACTTTCAACTGAAAAACGAAGTTTTTTATGTTGTATTATTTGTTTAATTATTTGGATCAGCTCGATTTCCCGGGTGCCGGTATGTTCAAGTATGTATCATTCCGTTCCGCTTTGGCATTGATCCTGTCATTGTTCATCTCGACGGCTATCGGACGTCGCATCATCGACAAGCTGCAACTATTGCAGATCGGCGAGACGGTGCGTAACCTCGGTTTGGAAGGACAGATGAGTAAGAAAGGGACGCCGACGATGGGAGGTATCATCATTATCATTGCGATCGTGGTGCCGACCTTGCTCTGTGCGAAGCTGACCAATATTTATGTGATCCTGATGCTGGTGACGACCATCTGGTTAGGGGCATTGGGATTTGCCGACGACTATATCAAAGTGTTCCGGAAGAACAAGGAAGGGATGCATGGCAAGTTCAAGATTATCGGACAGATCGGTCTGGGGCTGATCGTCGGCCTGGTACTTTTTATGAGTCCGGATGTGGTGATCAAGGAGAATATGGAAGTGCGGCATGACAATGTGATCGAGGAAGTACGCTTCCATACGGTTGAAAAGAAGTCGACCAAGACGACGATCCCGTTTGTGAAGAACAACAATTTCGATTACGCCCAGTTGGTTAATTGGGCAGGCGAATATAAAGAGGAAGCCGCCTGGCTGGTCTTCGTCCTGATGGTGATCTTCGTGGTAACGGCCGTATCGAACGGAGCGAACCTGACAGACGGCCTGGACGGACTTGCGGCGGGAAGCTCGGCGGTTATCGGGGTGGCGCTCGGGATCCTTGCATATATGTCGTCGCACTTCGAGTTTGCTTCCTTCCTGAATATCATGTTCATTCCGGGAGCGGAAGAACTGGTGGTATTTGCGGCTGCCTTTATCGGGGCGACAGTCGGATTCTTGTGGTACAACGCTTATCCGGCACAAGTGTTTATGGGAGATACGGGTAGCTTGACGCTGGGCGGTATCATCGCCGTATTCGCAATCATTATCCGGAAGGAATTGTTGATCCCGATCCTGTGTGGCATCTTCCTGGTAGAGAATCTCTCCGTTCTTATGCAGACGTTCTATTTCAAATATACGAAGAAGAAATACGGTGAAGGGCGACGCATCTTCAAGATGGCTCCTCTCCATCATCATTTCCAGAAACCCGGTAATGCGGGAATACAGGCTTTGATACAGAAACCGTTTAACGTGGTGCCCGAATCTAAGATCGTGGTCCGCTTCTGGCTGATCGGTATCATCCTGGCAGTTGTTACGATTGTGACGTTAAAGATGAGATAAAGTGATTTATGATTTATAATTTATGATTTATTATCGACGCATAAATCATAAATCATAAATCATAAATGAATAAAGAAATCATAAATCAAATGAAGAAAAGGATTGTTATCTTAGGGGGTGGTGAAAGTGGCGCAGGTGCCGCTGTGCTGGCGAAGGCGAAAGGACTCGATGTGTTCGTTTCCGATTTTTCGTCTATCAAACCCAAATATAAGGATATGCTGGATGCTCACGAAATCCGTTGGGAAGAGGGCCGGCATACCGAAGCCGACATCCTGAATGCCGACGAAATTATCAAGAGCCCGGGTATCCCCGACAAGGCTCCCATTATAAAGAAACTGAAGGAGAAGGGTACACCTATCATCTCCGAAATAGAATTTGCCGGACGGTATACGGAGGCCAAGATGATCTGTATCACCGGGAGTAACGGCAAGACGACGACGACCATGCTGACCTACCACATCCTCCGACAGGCGGGAGTGGACGTGGGGCTTGCCGGAAATGTCGGGAACAGCCTCGCCCTTCAGGTGGCCGAAGATCCTCACGCCGTTTACGTGATCGAACTGAGTAGTTTCCAGCTCGACAACATGTATGACTTTAAGGCGGACATCGCCATCTTATTGAATATAACGCCCGATCATCTGGATCGTTATAACTACGAGATGCAGAACTATGTGGATGCTAAATTCCGCATCCTCCAGAATCAGACGGCCGAAGATGCTTTCATATTCTGGAACGACGATCCTATTATTGCCCGCGAAATTGCCAAACGGCATCCCGAGGCAACTCTCTACCCGTTCGCCGAAACTCACGAAGCCGGCGTAAAGGGCTATACGGAAGATAAAAAGATAAGAATTGAAACCTCAAACGGAACGTTTACAATGGAACAAGATTTATTAGCATTATCGGGAACGCATAATCTGTATAATTCGCTGGCTTCTGGTATCGCATCCAAACTGGTGGATATCCATGATGAAAATCTGCGAGCTTCGCTGAGCGACTTTACCGGGGTGGAGCACCGCCTTGAGAAAGTGGCACGTGTGCGTGGAGTCGATTATATCAACGACTCGAAAGCTACGAATGTAAACTCCTGCTGGTACGCCTTGCAGAGCATGACCACTCCGCTGGTCCTGATACTCGGCGGAACGGATAAGGGAAATGATTACTCCGAAATAGAAGAGCTGGTGAAGAAAAAGGTGCACGCCCTGATATTTCTCGGTGTGGACAATACTAAGCTGCACGCTTTCTTCGACGGGAAGGTGCCCGTTATCGAAGATGCCCGTTCGATGGAAGAAGCGGTGTCGAAAGCGTATAAACTGGCTGAAAAGGGAGATACCGTCTTGTTGTCACCTTGCTGTGCCAGCTTCGACCTCTTCAAAAGCTATGAGGATCGAGGCGACCAGTTCAAAGCCTGTGTGCGTAACCTGTAAAGAAAAACGGAGAGATGAATTTAGCAAGTAAATTGTTCAAAGGCGACTTGGTGATCTGGATCATCTTCATGTTCCTTTGCCTGATTTCGGCAATAGAGGTGTTTAGCGCGAGTAGCACGCTTGCCTACAAGAGCGCGACGCATTGGGAGCCGATTGCAGATCATGCCACCTTCCTCTTGGGAGGATGTGTGCTCGTCTTGCTTTTGCACAATATCCATTGCCGCTGGTATGCCTTGCTTGCCGGAGGGGCTGTGGTTTCAGCCATTCTGTTACTCCTTTTGTTGACGAGGATACCGGGATTGGTGGTGGTAATAAACGGCGAACCTCGTTGGATGAATATCGGCGTGACGTTTCAGCCGTCCGAGATCGCCAAGATCACATTGATGGTGTATACCGCTTTCATCTTGAGCAAACGCCACTGGTTTACGGATAAGCAGATGTTCTGGTGGATACAGGGAGCTGCCTTGGTGATCTGTGGCCTGATTTTCTTTACAAACGGCTCTACGGCTATCCTGCTCTTCTCCGTTATTCAGATGATGGCATTCTTCGGGCAGATCTCACTGCTTCGTCTGTTGAAGTTTTGGGGAAGCTTGTTGCTTATACTGATCTTTGCGGTGTCGCTCCTCTACTTTGCTCCGGAGCCGGTGATGAAGCGGATGCCTGAGCGTGTACATACTTGGAGGGCGCGTATTGAACGCTTCGTCGACGGTACGCCTCCCGTTAAGATAGAGTCGGGCAAGGCTGTCCATATTGACGGAGATGACTACCAAGTGGTGCATGGCAAGATCGCCATTGCGCGTGGTGGTCTTTGGGGCAAATTTCCCGGACACGGCCAGCAGCGTGACTTCCTGCCACAGGCATATTCCGACTTTATCTATGCTATTATTATAGAAGAGATGGGAATGGTTTTTGGGGGAGCTTTCGTCCTCTTCCTTTATATCGCCCTGCTTGTCAGGGTGGGGATGATCGCCCGGAAATGCGACAAACTATTCCCCAAGTTCCTTGTTTTGGGATGTGGCTTGATGCTTGTTGCCCAAGCATTGACCAATATGGCAGTCGCGGTCGATCTCATACCGGTGACGGGGCAGCCGTTGCCGTTGGTCAGCCGTGGCGGAACGTCGACCGTCATCTCTTGTGCCTATATCGGGATTATCCTTAGTGTGAGCCGCTTCGGAGCCAATATGGGAAATGAAGAGGAGGAAGAGGAACCGGCAGCGGATGAAAATCCCGTAGGCATCGAACCGGATACGGATGGGCATCCGATTGAAAGCGGACTGGCATCCGTTGAAAACGGAGTCGAAACCGTAGACAGTGACATAAACCCGCTCGAAGCCGTAGCCGAGCTGAAAGAAGAAACAACAACAGAAAAGAATATATGAAACAGTACCGAATCATCATAAGCGGCGGTGGAACCGGAGGACATATCTTCCCGGCTATCTCTATCGCCAATACCTTCAGGAAACGTTTTCCGGAGGCGGAAATACTGTTTGTGGGAGCTGATGACCGGATGGAAATGGAGAAAGTGCCTGCCGCCGGTTATCGTATCGTGGGATTGCCGGTAAGCGGCTTCGACCGTGCCCACCTAGCTAATAACATCCGTGTCGTAGGCCGTCTGCTCAAAAGCCTCCGGCTTGCCAAAAAGACGATACGCGAGTTCAAACCCGATATTGCCGTAGGCGTAGGCGGTTATGCCAGCGGACCGACGCTTTGGATGGCCGCTTCTTTAGGAATCCCTACCTTGATACAGGAGCAGAATTCCTATGCGGGTGTCACGAATAAGCTTCTGGCAAAGAAAGCCAGCAAAATATGCGTTGCCTACGAAGGCATGGAGAAGTTCTTTCCGGCCGACCGCATCGTCGTGACCGGCAACCCGGTCCGCCAGGATTTGGAAGAGGCGTTGGGCAAACGTGAGGAAGCCTTGAAGTTCTTCGGCCTTTCACCGGATAAGAAGACGATCCTGGTGGTGGGCGGCAGCTTGGGAGCCCGGACGATCAACCGCAGCATACAGGGCGATTTAGACAAGCTCTTCGCTTCGGATGTCGACGTACAAGTGATCTGGCAAACCGGACGCTACTATCATGAAGAGGCTTTAAAGCATCTGAAGGCTTACAGGGGAATGCCGGTCTGGTGTTCGGATTTTATCACGCGCATGGACTATGCATATGCGGCCGCCGATCTGATTATCTCTCGTGCGGGAGCCAGCTCTATCTCCGAACTTTGCCTGTTGAAGAAACCGGTGATCCTGGTCCCTTCTCCCAATGTGGCAGAAGATCATCAGACGAAGAATGCCTTGGCTTTAGCGGGTAAAGATGCTGCTATCATGGTGGCCGACAAAGATGCCGAACAACAATTGGTCCCGAAAGCCCTCGAAATCATCCACGACGATGAACGCCTCCGTACCTTGAGCCGCAACATCGCGACACTGGCCCACCATGAGAGCGCGGAACGCATCGTGGACGAGATCGTCAGGATCATCGAATAGGCCTTGTCCCCGCGTCAAGCGCGGGGACGCAGAGGAACAGTCATTAATAGGATGTAGCTGCCTCTTTTGCGATCCCGCGTCAAGCGCGGGAACAGGCTATGACCTTTCGTTGGAAAACCTATGGTCTTTTTTCAAGAAAGCTATAGCCTTTTGCCGCAAAAGCTATAGTCTTTTCCGAAGATTATAGCAAATACGATAGGAAGATAGTATCTTTGTAATAAAGAATAGTAACGAATAAGAAAATATGGATATAAACAATATAACGGCTGTCTATTTTGTTGGAGCCGGCGGGATCGGGATGAGTGCCTTGATCCGCTATTTCCTTTCGAAGGGAAAGAAGGTGGCCGGTTACGACAAGACCCCTTCCGGTCTGACGGAACAGTTGAACTATGAAGGAGCCGTCATTCATTATGAAGACAATGTGGACCTGATCCCCGACGACTTTACCGATCCGGCAAAGACGCTGGTCGTCTATACCCCTGCCGTCCCAGAAGACCATTCGGAGCTCTGCTATTTCCGGGGGAATGGTTTCGAGGTGATGAAGCGTGCCCGTGTATTGGGTGAGATTACCGACTGTAGCCGGGGACTGTGTGTGGCCGGTACGCATGGCAAGACAACGACGTCCTCGATGGTCGCCCACCTGCTGAAGCAGTCTCATGTGGATTGCAATGCTTTCTTAGGTGGTATCCTGAAGAACTATAACAGCAACCTGATGCTTTCCGCAGAGAGTGATTTGACTGTGATAGAAGCGGACGAGTTCGACCGTTCCTTCCACTGGTTAAAGCCCTATATGGCTGTTATTACGTCGGCCGATCCCGATCACCTGGATATCTACGGGACTCCGGAAGCCTACCATGAAAGTTTCGAACATTTCACTTCGCTGATCCGCCCGGACGGTTGCCTGCTCATGAAACAGGGTATCAATGTCACTCCTCGTCTGCAAGAAGGCGTGAAGTTTTATACTTATACCGGCGCTCTCGACACAAAAGAACTTTCAACTTCCAACTCTCAACTCTCAACTTTCTACGCCGAGAACGTCCGTATCGGAGGAGGCGAGATTTTCTTTGATTTTGTCGGCCCCGATGTCCGTATCCCCGATATACAGTTGGGTGTGCCCGTGAAAGTAAATGTCGAGAACGGAGTCGCCGCTATCGCCCTTGCCTGGCTGAACGGTGTGACGCCGGAGGAGATCAAGCACGGTATGGCGACCTTTGCCGGTCCGCGTCGCCGCTTCGACTTTCATCTCAAGAAAGAAAATATTGTTTTGATCGACGACTACGCCCATCATCCTGCCGAGTTGAAGGCAAGTATCCTTTCTGTGAAGGAACTGTATGCCGGGCGCAAGGTGACCGGTATTTTTCAGCCGCACCTCTACACCCGTACGCGTGACTTTGCCGCCGACTTTGCCGCCAGCCTCTCGCTTCTGGATGAACTGATATTGTTGGATATCTACCCGGCACGTGAGGAACCGATACCGGGTGTCACTTCACAGATCATCTTCGATGCCGTAACTATCGCCGACAAGCGGTTGATCCGTAAGGAGGAACTGTTGGAGGTGGTGGCTGCAGAAGCCGGAAAGCTCGAAGTCGTCCTGATGGTCGGAGCCGGTAATATTGAACTGCTGGTAGACCCGGTAAAACAAATATTGGATAAAAAAGAATAAATCGTGATCCGTACCGTATCCATAATCGTTGCAACACTGTTGTTCTGTTACATTGTGTTTGTCTCCTTCTTCTTTCGGGAAAGTAGGCAGAAGGAATTGTGCCGTGACCTCCAGGTAGTGGTGGTGGATAGTCTCGACAAGCATTTTGTGAGCGAGAGCGATCTGGTGCATATCCTCAAGAAGGCTGACTTGAACCCGATCGAGAAACCGATGGACGAGGTCAACACCGACCGGATTGAAAACGAACTGCTGAAAAATGAAATGATTGCCCGCGTGGAAGCCTACAAGACTCCTTCCGGCATGATTAAATTGGAAGTGGAGCAAAAAATCCCTATCTTGCGTGTGATAAGTCCGAGAGGCAACTATTATGTGGATAATTTGGGAAGCACGATGCCTGTCAGCCGCCGTTATGTGGCGCACGTTCCGGTGGTGAGCGGATATGTGGAAAAAGAGCTGGCGGTAACCGACTTATACAAATTTGCATTATTTTTGCAGGAGAATGATTTCTGGAATAATCAGATAGAACAGATTTACGTTCATCCTGATAACGAGGTGGAACTGATCCCGCGGGTCGGTAACCACCGTATCGTGCTGGGCTCCTTTGTAGATTTCGAGGAAAAACTGGACAATCTCCGGCTCTTCTACGAGAAAGCGATCCCGAAAGTGGGATGGGAGAAGTACAGCATTATCAGTTTAAAATATAAGGATCAGATTGTTTGTACTAAAAGATAGAGAATATGGCATACACAGACTTTATAGCGGCCATCGACCTTGGCTCTTCTCACATGGTCGGTATGGTAGGTACGAAAGGCCCTGCGGGGACTCTTTCCATTATTGCCTACGAAGTGGAAAACTCCGATACCTGTATACGAAGAGGATGTGTATATAATATAAAAGATGCGGCCGGCAAGATCGTGCGGTTAATCCGCAAACTGGAAAACAAGTTGGGCGGTTCCCGTATCGGTAAGGTTTATATCGGGGTGGGAGGCCAGTCGCTGCGTTCGATCAACCATGCAGTGTCGAGAGTGCTCGGTAGCGGTACGGTGACCGAAGAGGTACTGAAGGAACTGGATCAGGAATGCCGGCAGTATCGTCCCGATATGCTGGACGTGCTGGATATCGCTGCTCCCGTTTATTATCTCGACAACCAGCCGGAAACTCATCCGGTAGGTCTGGGTTGTTCGCGTATTGAAGCCCGCTATAAGTTACTCGTCGGCCGTCCGTCTCTCCGTCATGCCGTAACCACGAATATGTCGGAGCAGATCAAACTCGATGTGGCAGGTGCCGTTGTCGCGCCGTTGGCGTTGGCGGACCTGATCCTGACGGAACAGGAGAAGCTGAAAGGGTGTGCACTGATCGACTTTGGTGCAGGTGTTACCTCTGTCACGATGTACAAGGACGGCAGTCTGGCCGGTCTGTACGTTATCCCGTTGGGCAGCCATCTGATCACCCGCGACCTGACGTCCTTAGGCATGCCGGAGAAGGAAGCGGAGCGTGTCAAGCGCACGTACGGCAATGCTATCTGGGAAAAAGACAACGAACAGCAGATGGTCACGGTAGACCTGGCCGACGGACAGCATTCGAGCGAGATCAAACTCTCGGATATCAATATGGTGGTGGAAGCCCGCAGCCGTGAGATCATCGAAAACATATATGCTCGCCTGGAAGATACGGGAGTAGCGAAAGAACCCGGTTACAGCATCGTGATTGCCGGTAACGGGGCCGCGCTGAAGAATATGCGCGAAGCCCTCAGCGAACGTTTCAAGATGGATGTCCGTTATGCATCTGTCCGCAAAGACTTGATTGCCGACGGCGAGATGATAGCCAACAATCCCGAATATACGACCGCAGTCGCCCTGTTGCTGAAAGGTACGGAAAACTGCGCTCTTTATACCGCTCCCGAACCGGAGAAGCCGAAAGTGGTGGAACCGAAGATCGAGCCGAAAGAAGAATCCGTAATCGCTGAAATAGAAGAAAAGCAGGAAGAAGTGCCTGTCGAACAGCAGGTGGCGGCTTCGGCTACGACGACTAAGAACCGCAATTCAGGGACAAAGAAAGAGGAAGAGAAGAAAAAAGGCAAGAGCTGGGGAATCTTCGACCTCTTCGATAAGGCTGTGGATAAGATGGGAGAAGGTATTGACAAAGCCTTGAAAGATGAGCAATAATCGGTAACAATAAAAGACAGACGACAATGGACGATAATACATACGATTTTGATTTGGCAAAAGCGCCTCAGACAATCATCAAGGTGATCGGTGTCGGTGGCGGTGGTGGTAATGCGGTCAGCAATATGTATCGCGAAGGTATCCGGGATGTATCTTTCGTATTGTGCAATACCGATAACCAGGCGTTGCAGAAGTCGGAAGTACCCAATAAATTACTGATCGGACAGAATACGACGCATGGACTTGGTTCGGGGAATGTCCCGGAAGTTGGAGAAAAAGCCGCCTTGGAAAGTAAAGAAGACATCAGCCGGATGTTGGATGACGGTACTCGTATGGCCTTTGTTACTGCCGGAATGGGAGGTGGTACGGGAACTGGAGCCGGACCGGTAGTCGCTAAGATCTCTAAAGATATGGGGATTCTGACTGTCGGTATTGTTACGATACCTTTCGTCTTTGAAGGACGGCCGAAAATCGTGAAAGCGCTTCGTGGTGTCAGGAATATGGCGCAGAATGTCGATTCGCTTTTAGTGATTAACAATGAGCGGTTGAGGAATTTTGCCGATATGCCGGTTCCACAGGCGAATCGTAAAGCGGATGAAACATTGACAATCGCGGCCAAGAGTATAGCCGAAATCGTGACGACCGATTTGGAACAGAATGTCGACTTTGCCGATGTCGACACGACGATGCGTAACAGTGGAGTCGCTTTGATCAGTATCGGTTTCGGAGAAGGAGAAGGCCGTTTGCGACAAGCGATAACGGAAGCTTTGGAGAGTACGTTGGTCAACGATGTGAACAATATTTTCAATGCTAAGCGAGTAGCGTTTGTCATTTATTATAGTCATGAAGACGAACTTCGTATCAGTGAAATGGACGATATACATGATTTCATGTCGCAATTCAAGACTGAATACGAGGTGAAGTGGGGACATGGTTATGATGATAGTTTGGGTCATAAGATCAAGATTACGATCTTGGTGACCGGTTTCGGATTGGAAGATATCCTGACCAAGACGGAGCAGCAGGAACTTGTCACAGAAGAACAACTGCGCGAAATGGCAGAGAAGGAAGAAGCGGAAAGGAAAAGACGAGCCGAAGAAGATGCCTTGATGGGACGTTATTACGGTGAATATATCGACTCGCGTCCGAATGCCGAAATCGTTGTCTTTGCCGTCGACGAATTGGACGATGACGCCCTGATCTCTTTCATGGAAGATAAACCGGCCTATAAGCGGACTGTCAAAGACATACAGCAGATACGCCGGAAAGGAGAGGAACCGGTACGTACCCAAGGTATGTCGTTCACCTCTTCTACTGCTAACCAGGGCAAGAAGCCTAAGTCGGGCGGCACAGTTATTAGTTTTAGATGATGGATAATGACTAATTGATAATTAATAATGAAAAATTAATGATGAATAGTTGGAGACCTGAAGGTTTGATTATTCATCCTTAATTCTTTAAATTACAAAACTATGGATTTGTTCGAAAGAGTCAGCGAAGACATTAAAAACGCAATGAAGGCGCAAGATAAAATCGCCCTCGCCACATTGAGAAACGTGAAGAAGTTCTTTCTCGAAGCGAAGACCGCTCCGGGAGCCAACGATACATTGACCGATGCTGATGCATTGAAGATCATGCAGAAGCTCGTCAAACAGGGTAAAGATTCCGCCACTATCTATGTGCAGCAAGGACGTCAGGATTTGGCAGACGACGAGTTGGCACAGGTTGCCGTTATCGAAAAGTACCTGCCGAAACAGATGTCGGCTGAAGAACTGGAAGCCGAGTTGAAGGCGATCATCGCGCAGGTAGGTGCAGCCGGCCCGAAAGACATGGGTAAGGTGATGGGAGTCGCTTCCAAAGCATTGGCAGGGAAAGCTGAAGGACGTATGATCTCGGAAGTCGTTAAAAGACTTCTGAATTGAAACTTGAAAATGGAAAATTGAAAGATAAAGAAGAAACGCTTTACTTTTCAGCTTTCCATTTTCTTCCTCTTGTTGTCTCCTTATTAATCTAATTTTCAATTTTCAATTCTCAATTACCGGTATGATTACTTTTGTTTGTTGCCTTATTGCACTCATCGTAGGTTATTTCGTCTACGGTACATTCATTGAACGTATTTTCGGCATAGATGCCAAACGGCAGACTCCTGCCTACACACATCAGGACGGCGTGGATTATATCCCGATGCCTACCTGGAAAGTCTTTATGATCCAGTTTCTGAACATCGCCGGATTGGGACCGATCTTCGGCGCCATTATGGGGGCGAAGTTCGGAACCGCCTCTTTCCTGTGGATCGTGCTGGGTAGTATCTTTGCCGGTTCGGTACACGATTACCTGTCCGGGATGTTGTCCTTGCGCCATAACGGGGAGAGCTTACCTGAGATTATCGGCCGCTACCTGGGGGTGAACTTCAAACAGTTTATGCGCGGGTTTACGGTGATCCTGATGGTGCTGGTCGGCTCCGTGTTTGTGGCCGGACCTGCCGGTCTGCTGGCTAAGCTGACACCGGAACATCTGGATACCACTTTCTGGATCATTGTCGTGTTCCTCTATTATATCTTGGCGACCTTGTTGCCGGTCGATAAGATTATCGGGAAAATCTATCCTTTGTTTGCTGCCGCTCTGCTGTTTATGGCGATTGGTATCCTGGTGATGTTGTTTGTCAATCATCCGCCGTTGCCTGAGATCACGGATGGGATGCCGAACACTTATCCCGGTCATCTGCCTATCTTCCCGATCATGTTCGTCAGCATTGCCTGCGGTGCTATTTCCGGTTTCCACGCGACACAAAGTCCGTTGATGGCCCGTTGTATCAAGAATGAGAAGTACGGACGTCCTATATTCTTTGGTTCCATGATTACGGAAGGTATCGTTGCATTGATCTGGGCGGCTGCCGCTACTTATTTCTATCATAACAACGGTATGGGTGAAAACAATGCCGCCGTTGTCGTCGACAGCATTACGAAAGAGTGGCTCGGTACGGTAGGCGGCGTGTTAGCTGTCTTAGGTGTGATCGCTGCCCCGATTACTTCCGGTGATACGGCGTTTCGTTCGGCCCGTCTGATCGTAGCGGATTTCTTGCACCTCGAGCAGCGCAGTATCTCCAAACGGCTCATGATCTGTGTACCTTTATTCTTGGTGGCTATCGCTCTTTTGCTTTATAGTCAGAAAGACAAGGATGGCTTCGATATGATCTGGCGTTATTTTGCCTGGAGCAATCAGACGCTCGCGGTGTTTACTTTATGGGCGTTGACTGTCTATCTGGTAATATCGAAGAAGCCTTATATCGTTACACTGATCCCGGCCTTGTTTATGACAGCCGTCTGCTCGACATACATTTTTGTCGCTCCCGAAGGCTTAGGCATGGAAAACGGCATTTCACAAATTATCGGCTTTGCCATAACAATCGTTGTTTTAGCTTTCTTCCTGGTTTGGAAGAAGAAGAGCAGCAAGATATAATATGGAGGTTATACAAATGATCATCGTCCCATAGGGACAGGGCTCTGCTCTGCCCTTTGAAATCCGGCAAGGCGGACGCTATTTTCATTGGGCGGAGTAGAACCCCGCCCCTACGGGACATCATTATTTTATTGCGCATCCATAAACCATTATTTCCCAGAAATCGAAGGAAAAATATCAGAACTGTAAACTGAGGCTTGGGGGGAATCTCTTATCTTTATCCACAGAAACATATAAAAGGATAACCACCATGAAAAAACTGATAAGTTTAGTCTGCCTCTTTTGCCTGTCGGCCTTTTTGCCTTTGTCTGTTATGGGGGAACCCATTGACCGGGAAGCTGTTGTCAAGCGGCATCGTGTATGTACGACCGGGACACTCCTGAAAAGTCCGGCACAAGTAGGTAACGGCAAGTTTGCCTTCGGGATGGATATAACCGGATTGCAGACTTTTGTTCCTTTTAATACCCTGTCCGACTGGAGCTGGCACAGTTTTCCCCTCCCCGAAGGAATGAAAGCCGAAGATTACCGTCCGGTTGTCGTGGAGACGCATGGCAAAAAGATCGCCTACGAGCTCCGTAACCCCGACCAGCCTGAACTGTCCGAATGGCTGACCAAGAATCCCCACCGCTATAACTTGGGCCGTATCGGTTTCCGCCTGCTGCGCGAAGACGGTACGGAAGCGCAGGAAATCGATCTTGGCAACGCACGCCAGGAGATCGACCTGTGGACAGGTGTCGTTTACAGCCGTTTCGAACTGAACCGCAAGGAGGTGAAGGTGCGCACGGTCTGCCATCCTGATAAAGATATGATCGGAGTCAGCATCGAGTCCGAACTGTTGAACGATGGTAATATGAGCATCTATCTCGACTTTCCTTATCCTGACGGACGCTATTTCAAGCATTACATAGGACGCTATGATACGATATCGGGCCATACCTCCACCTTCGAGAAGTTAGCTCCGAACTCGGTCCGTATCGCCCGTACGATGGATGATACTCACTACTATGCTACTCTTGACTGGACCGGCCCTGCTACTTTCAGCCGTGAATCTGAAAAGGCGCATAAGTTCCTCCTCCAGCCCCAGCATACCTCCACTTTCTCTTTTACCTGCTGCTTCTCTCCTGAGCCGGTCATCAATGTGACCGAGTCGGTTGCCTCTATCGAACGGAAGAGTGCTGCCAGTTGGGAGAAATATTGGCGTTCGGGAGCCGCCGTCGATCTTTCCGGCAGCAAAGATCCCCGCTGGTTGGAATTGGAACGGCGTATTGTCCTCTCGCAGTACTTGATGCGTGCAAATGAAAGCGGACTGTTCCCACCTCAGGAATCCGGTTTGGTGAACAACGGCTGGTTCGGCCGTTTCCACTTCGAGATGATTTGGTGGCATGGCGTGCACTACGGGTTGTGGAACCGGATGGAATGTTTTGATAACTATCTGAACGTCTATAAGGACTTTATGCCGAAGGCCCTCGAACGCGCCAAGAGCGAAGGCCGCAGTGGTGCACGTTGGCCGAAGTGCACCGGAAACTTCAACCGCGAATGGCCTGGCAGCGCCCATGCCTATCTGATCTGGCACGAACCCCATCCGATCTACTTCGCCGAGATGCAATACCGTCAGAAACCTGTTCCCGAAACATTGGAGAAATGGGAAGATATCGTGCTGAACACAGCCGATTATATGGCGGATTATCTTTTCTACGACAAAAAGACGAAACAATATGTCCTGGGTCCCCCTGTTGTTGTCGTTTCCGAGAATACGGACCCGTTGCAAACTATCAATCCGATTTTCGAGTTAGGCTATTTCCGTTACGGCTTGCGCACAGCGCTGGAATGGGCGGACCGTCTGGGCCTGTCGGAAAAAAGAACGAGGAAATGGAAGGAAGTACTTTCGAAGATGGCTTCCCTTCCCGTTGCCGACGGCGTCTATACCACCTACGAGGGCATCCCCGATATGTGGACAAAATATACCTACGAGCATCCGGCCCTGACCGGTGTCTACGGCATGTTGCCTGGTGACGGGGTAGACCAGCCGACTTTCAAGCGCACGTTGGAGAAAGTCAGCAAAGAATGGCAGTTCAATCGCATATGGGGCTGGGATTTCCCGATGTTGGCAATGGCTGCCGCCCGTACGGGACAACCGGCGTTGGCAATCGACATGCTGATGCACCCTTCCGCCGGATTCCAGTTCGACGAACATGGCTTGGCGACAGGAGGTCCGTTTCCTTATTTTCCTTCCAACGGAGCGTTGCTGACGGCAGTCGCCATGATGTGCGGCGGTTGGGACGGTTCGGAGGGGGAGGCTCCCGGTTTCCCGAAAGACGGGAGCTGGACGGTTCGCTACGAAGGTTTTGTACCGATGCAGTGACAATCCGGCTATAACTCTTTTCGAAAACAACTGTCATACTATCATAATTTGTTCTCAATCTATTATAAATCAATGAATATATAGAATGATTGATCGTATGACGGTTGTTTTTCTCACGATCATACTATCATAAAAACAAACACATTTTTCTTGAAATCATGTAGCTTATTTTCAAGTAACTACCTATATATTCCCTTTAACACCCGGATGTTGGTGCCTGTGACACCCGGATCTAAAGACCGTGCAGACGGGGATCAGAATCGAGCTTGAATGGGAGTATTGGTGAAAAGTCCTGTCTGCTTTGTGTTAAATTTGTCCATAGATTCCGGGTCAATCTAAGGGTGACAGACAAACTATGATAGTAGATGATAGTTGCATGATAGTTGAATCTTATACTATCATTCTTCATCTGTATTGATATTCAATGGATGTATTCGAAATTATGATAGTATGACAGTAACTTTCGAAAACTTATATAATGAAAAGGCTCGCTTTCTACCGGATTTGGACTGATCTGTGCAATTGGCTTCATTCTTGTGTTTATCCCTAATAATTATCGGGTGAACTGTTATTCCCGAACAACGAAAGCAGGTAGTAAGTTGAGACCGTGTAGTGAAGTGGGAAGGATTTTGATGTTTTTTGCTGCTTTTTTAGGCTAAATCCGATAAAACTAAAAAAATGAACGAACAAGCATCGGGTGAAAAATAAATAAGTATCCCCTTGAAAACCTGTGGGCATCAAGGATTTCCTTGAAAAGGACCGATTTTTGAACCAAAACGGGGTTGATGAATTTTAAGACTTGATGTTCGGGAAATAATTTACTGGTAATCAGGTGGTTGATGGGATGAAAAATGACTAGAAAAAACGATCGTTTAAATTCGTCATTTTTCCGAGACAAAAATACGCATTCCTTTTTAAACCACAACTCTTTTCTGTAAAAAATTTCATACCCCTATATCCTTTCTTATCAATTAGATAGCAATTGGAGTACAAAAAACCACCTTTCTAATACGAACTTTGAAGATAGGCAAAAAAAATGACTAAAAAAAAGGATCGTTTTTGCTATCAAAGTACAAATGTTAACACGTGTACATTATATATGCGTGTACATATGATAGTAAGAAGTAAGAACTGATATTTCAATTAACTGTATTATTAATATTAAAATTTAGATTATGAACAAGAGATTTTCTACTCTCGTTGCTGCGTTCGCAGCAATTGCTACTGTCTCTTATGCACAGATCGGTGACAAGTATGTGCATTTGAAGAGCAGCAATAATTACTTACAATGGGATAAGGCTTCTTTGGCTGACTCTGTTGCGTTGAATACTTTGGGGGCTACTAAGGCGGATATGGACTCTGCTTTGTGGAAAGCCAATTTGGTTCGCGTCAATATGCCGGGTAATGACTCTATCTACACATTGACGAACAAAGCTACTCAGAAACAGCTTTCTTTCTCTGCTAAATTGAATGGCGCAGATGAATTCGGTACAGCTATTGCTGCGGGTATTAGCGAATTCAAGATTAAACACAACGGTTCGGGTTATAACATCATCGGTACAACTACTGATGGCAAGTTGGTTGAGATGGCTCAAACTTCCGGCTCGTTGATGGTTGATGGCAAAACAAATAAGGCTGGTGCAACAGGTACGGTAGCCATTTTTACAGTAGAAGCTGCTGACGCTGATTATGATGTAACAAAAGAAGACCTTGCTCCGGTTCTTCCTTCATTCAAGTTTGACTTTGCTGGTCGTGACGGTGGCCTTTTCACTGCTAATGAATTGATTCCGGTTCCTGTAACTGTTAGTGGTGCTACAAAATTCCGCTTCCAGGTAGTTGGTCAGGAAAACAGCACGAAGGGGACAAAAGCTCCACAATATATTACGATTGATACCGTAATGGTGGGTACTGCCGCTTCTGTAAAGGCTGCTTCTTTCCAGTTGGATACAACTGTCACTGCTACATCTTCTGCCTATAAGGGTGCTTTGAACGAAGGTTTGCAGACATTTACTTTGAAAATGGACTTGGGTAACGATTCTATCGTTATGACAACTGATTCTATCGTTCGCTTTAACACGGCTGGTGAATTTGAAGTTGCAGATCATGGTGCAGGTGCAGGCTTTACTTATCTGGTCGGTTACAAGAGTTTCGATGGTAGTGCAAAGTTGGTAGTAGACTCTATCCAGATCAATGCTCCGCTTATCACAATCTCTAAAGGTACTCCGGTCAAATTGGCTGGTGGTACAGGTGTTTACTCTTTGCAGTTGAAAGCTAAGGGTGGTAATCCAAATGCTGCTAATAATGATAAGTATTTGACTGGTACAAGTGCTACTTATGCCGAAGCTGCTTCTGTATATGTTCCTTCTACTCAGTTCTATGTAAAGGAAAACGAAGATGGAACTTATTCTGCTCAGGCTCGTGATGTTGTCTCTGCAACTGTTTCTTCAGGCGTTGCCACAGGTTCTAATGGTGAAAGTTTAGCTGTTGTTGCTCCAGAACAACCGTTTACAAATCAACCTTTGTACGCAGTAGATGCAGATAAGAACATTTACACTACTGTTGGTGGCGATACTTTGGTATTCACAAAACTCGATGTAGATATGGCTAACAAGCACATCGGTTACAAGTACTACACGAAAGAAGAAATGGGTTACGGTGCTGTTAAGTTCAATCTGGCTTCTAAAGCTGCTGACGATATCTATTTGACTTTGGTTCAGGATTCTGTAATTGCTGGTGCTAAAGGTGTTGACAAAGCTGTTGAATTGCGTCTGATGGAAGGTGCTGATTTGGCTACTGTTGGTGATACTATTTATTATGGTGCTCAGGCTTTAGGTGATACATTGGTTCGTGTTGCTTATGCAATGGAAAAAGCTTATAATGCTGAAGGTCGATTTGCATATGAAGGCGCTGTTGTAAAATTGACATCTTCTACTAATGGAGCTGTTAATGAAAATCAAAAACGTTTCTTCTTCGCAGAAAATCCTGTCGGTGGCTCTTATAAGGTGGTAGCTGCTAATGAAAATGCTGCTAAGATGGTTACAATGAATATCTCTAATCTTACTGTAACTTATGATACTCCGACTGCAAGTGTTGAAACTTACTTCAACATCGAAGGTGCTGAAGCTCCTGTCTATGCTAAAGTTGATGCAGGTCATTACAATGTAGTAAACGGTAGTGAAATGTTGACCGCTTCTGCTGGTATCGCTAAGATGTTGCGCGTAGGTGACGAACTGAAAGCTGCTGCTGCTGATTCTGACTTCTCTCTGTATGTTGACTCTGCTTATGTGAATCGTGGCGATGACAATACAGAATATGGTTACTACATCTACAAAGGTGCTGAAGTTAAGAACGACACAATCGTTGGTAATGTTTTGGCAGCTAAGGGTGACTTCGTTGCAAACAATGCTACAGGCGACAGCGCAATCTTCCGTGGTGTAACTGTTGTTGCTGATACGATTGCTTATACTGGCGATCTTGATAAAGATGGCAAGCAGAACGAATATAAAGTAAGAGATGCTAAAAATACTTCTCTTGTAGGTTTCAAAGTTGTTGATGGCGAAGGCTATGAAATCGTAGCTCTGAATGCAAAGAAGAGCTTGGCTGTGGTTAACGGTACAGTTATCTTCTCTAACACTGTTGCTCCTCAAGTGTTTACTTTAGGTGCAACTGAAGCTCCTACAGCAAACGAAGATGTTGAAGTTTCTGAAGTAACTGTTATCGCTGGTAACGGTAATGTAACAGTAGCAGGTGCTCAGGGCAAGAAGGTTGTTATCTCTAACATCCTTGGCCAGACAGTTGCTAACACGGTTATCGCTTCCGACAACGCAACTATCGCTGCTCCTCAGGGTGTAGTTGTGGTAGCTGTTGAAGGCGAAGAAGCTGTTAAAGCTATCGTTAAGTAATTGACGAAACTGATAAAATAATAATAGTATTTCTGTTTCTCCTCTTACGGGGAGGAACAGGATGAAATTAAAATCAAATAATTCTAAGATTCATCGTGCGGTATTCCCGGAACATCAGCTTTTACAGCTCCCTGTCCGAATTGACCAACTACCCCGTGAGGGCGAACAAGCGGTGAATATTAATACTAAAGTAATGAAATTAAAAAAAGTTCATCTGCTCTCCCTCTGTGAAGACCGAAGCAGACAAAAAACAATCCCTTGCAGTCATTGATTGCAGGGGATTCGTTTTTATATAAAAGACATCGGAAAGATAATTGACCTTTCGCCCTTTATGTACGATATATTTACCTATATTTGCTGTCGAAGTAATAACAATTACAACTAAAACAATTAATTATGGACAAATTTATCAATCCCTTTTCTGATTACGGTTGGAAAAAGATTTTCGGCAGTGAAGTAAGTAAAGATCTTATCATTAGTTTCCTTAATGAAGTCATCCAACAGGAAGTAATCATAGACATAACGTTTCGCAATGTCGAGATGCTCGGTTTGAAACAAGACCAGCGCCGGGCTGTTTTCGACATCTTCTGTGAGAATGAAAAGGGGGAGGTTTTCATTGTCGAGATGCAGAAAAGTCGGCAGAAATATTTCTCCGACAGGGTGTTGTACTACGCCTCGTTTGCCATCCAGCAACAATCCATGATCGTAAAGGAAAGGCTCGAAAAAGAACCGGATGAAGTAGTCCGTAAACGCTGGAACTACCAGATCTGCAAGGTGTATGTCGTGTGCATTTTGAACTACATTATGGATCCATCCCACCCAGAGAAATACTGTTGGGATGTCGTACGCATGGACCGGGAGTTGAAGCTACCCTTTAGTGAAACACTTAACGAAATCTATATCGAAATGCCGAAATTTGTATTACCTTTGCATGAGTGTGATACGCTTTATAAGAAGTGGTTATATGTTTTAAATAACATCGAGATCATGGAACGATTGCCCCAAGAACTGAATAATCAGATATTCCGCAAGCTGAAAAGCATTGTGGAGGTAGAGCGCATGACCCCCGATCAACGCTTGGAATACGAATTAAGCATATCCGTCGAACGCGATCTTTCTGCCGCCCTCGACACTAGCTTCGAAGATGGGATGGAGAAAGGAATTGAAAAAGGTAAGGCGGAAGGCATGAAGCACGGAGTAGAAAAAGGTAAAGCTGAGGAACAGCTCCTTATCGCTGCCAATTTAAAAAAGCAGGGGATCAATATCGAAACGATTGCGCAATGTACCGGTTTATCTGTAAAAGAAGTTAGCGAGTTATAATCTATCAATGCTTATTAATTAAACTTGCCAGTGCGTCAAATTGATATTTTTAGACACAGATAGCGCGAATGACGCTTATTGATAAAACGTATATTTGCGTTATCCACCTCCCTTTATATACCGATATTCACCTCCTTACAACATATGATACTTCTTTAACTCTTTCCTCAGCTCTAACGCTTTCCCGTCTGTGACCTTGTCCATAAGTGCCCAAAAACGGTCGCTGTGGTTCATCTCGATGGTGTGGCAAAGTTCGTGGAGGAGGACATAGTCGATCAGGTGCCAGGGCAAGAGCATCAGGGAGAGGGAGAGATTGATGCTGCGTCGTGGTGTGCAACTTCCCCAATGACTTTTGCTGTTGAAGATCTTTACACCCGTACAGGTGAAGTTGTGCCGGGAAGCCAGATCAAGCAGCCGTGTAGGCAGGAGGCGGCGGGCCTCGTGACGGAGAGCCTGCTCTAAGAAGTCTTTCAGGAGTTTTTGTACACGTTCGTCGGCAAAGTCTGTTTGTGTGGGGCAGGCAATGTGCAGGATGCCACCCTCTAATTTCATATAGAAGTTAGCCCGGTTGGTACGGAAGATATGGAGGCGGAACGTTGCGGTCTGCATCTCTGTCTCATCCGTCAGGAGCGGACGGGCGGGATGTTTGGCAAGGGCTATGAGGAGTTTTTTCCTGTTTTCGCGGATAAAAGCCAGCATACGCGCTTCATCGCCTCCCGGGGGCATGGTTGCCGTAATTGTCCCTTTGGAGATTTTCAGCGTGTAGTGGATAGCACGGGGACTGGTGCGGAGAAGGATGGTTCCCAACTCCTTATCTTGTATCGTCTTTTCCATATCGTTTACAAAAGTAATGTTTTCCAGGCAAACAATATATGTCCGGAATTGCTTATCTTTGCCCTAAAGGCGAAGATAAGCGGCACTTGGGCATAAAAAATGAACAAGTTCGTTTTATTCTGCTCTTGGTTTGCATTATCTTTGCGCCCGGATAACGAAAATGAGTATAAACAATATAATAATTAAGCAATCATGAGCAAGAAAGCCCTTTTAATGATTCTTGACGGCTGGGGTATCGGCGATCAAGGTAAAGACGATGTAATCTTTAACACTCCCACTCCTT